>ULVK01000577.1_pt1 | contig 10873 bp, 8 predicted proteins | sample 1959311 | NCBI WGS metagenome assembly ULVK01 (sample SAMEA4835783, study PRJEB28245) | human gut metagenome | biome: gut microbiome; material: fecal sample | place: Denmark | collected 2008 | reverse complement strand
GCCATACCAGCCGCCCCAATAACCCGGAGAATATCCCCAAGCGTAGTAAGGACGATTCCATCCCCAGCCATAGTTCCATCCCCAGCCGTAAGAGCCATAACGCCAATCCCACCAGAGTGGATTACTGAATGTCGGGAACGCATAAGCATACATACCGTCGGTATATACATTCCAGTCCCATGAATTCGGACCGTAAACTACATCCCAATACAACGGGCTGCTGATGCTGATAGCAAAACGAGGATTGCGGAAACGGATGATACGTTCAGCGTATTCATAGTCGTCTTCCGTACCATTGAATTCGCCTGTCACCCATTCTCCGTCCAAATCCGGATTAGATTTTTCTTTTATATATAAGGTATCATTATCCATTACGAATTCATTATCACGTGCATCGTAACGGCGGTTATATTCATCCACATCCCGTGTTCTTCCCTTACGGTCCTGAACCACTACTGTAGTACCCGGTGAAGTATAGATGTTGGTCACCTGTTTCTTCGTTTCCTTCTTAACCGGAGTTTCTTTCTTCTCCTGTTTGTCTTTTGAAGGAATGAAGTAAAGGTCGTCATCAACGCTTTGTGCCATCAAGCCTATCGGGAGGCACAAGGCAAATAGCAAGAAATAAACAATCTTTTTCATATCATCTCGGTTTATGTAATTACTTAAACTTATTCACATTACAAAGATAAGGAAGAGATTTTTCGTCCGAGGGAGATTTTCCCCAAAGGATAATAGGGAAATCCCTATTTCTAACTATCTTTGTCCATTATTCACCAGAATTAAAAACAACTATGAAGTATTTTGAGTTCACATTCCGCACCCACCCTTGCACAGAAATCGTCACTGACGTACTGGCTGCCGTACTGGGTGAAGTCGGGTTTGAAAGTTTTGTTGAGTGTGAAGGCGGACTGACCGCATATATCCAACAGACAATCTGTGATGAAAACGCCATCAAGATTGCCATCACCGAGTTCCCCCTACCCGATACGGATATTACTTATACATACACCGAAGCGGAAGATAAGGACTGGAATGAAGAATGGGAAAAGAATTTCTTTCAACCCATCATTATCGGAAACCGATGTGTGATTCACAGCACTTTCCACCAAGATATTCCCAAAGCGGAATATGACATTGTCATCAATCCTCAAATGGCCTTCGGAACAGGACACCACGAGACTACCAGCCTCATCATTGAAGAATTGTTGGACAGCGAATTGAAAGATAAATCTCTGCTCGATATGGGCTGCGGAACTTCAATTCTTGCCATCCTCGCACGTATGCGGGGCGCACGCCCCTGTACAGCCATCGACATTGATGAATGGTGTGTACGAAACTCCATCGAAAATATCGAATTGAACCACGTAGACGATATTGCCGTTTCACAAGGAGATGCCTCGTCGCTTACAGGAAAAGGACCTTTCGACGTTATCATCGCCAACATCAACCGGAATATATTACTGAATGATATGAAGCAATATGTTGCCTCCATGCATACGGATTCCGAACTCTATATGAGTGGATTTTACGTAGACGATATTACCGCCATCCGCGAAGAAGCGGAAAAGAACGGATTGACTTTCGTTCATTATAAAGAGAAGAATCGCTGGGCAGAGGTGAAGTTTGTTTATAAAGGATAAGAGTCCTGATGGATGTAGAAAAAATAGTGACGGTATATGCTTGGGATAGTGACGCTATCCCAAGCATATCCCGTCACTATTTGTATCGGATAGCGTCACTATCTTATAAGGAGAAACAAAGTTGTTACGCGAACTCTTTCTTTAGCTGTTGACACCATGCTTTTATTTTCTTTTCCGCCTGCTCGGACTGATTATCCAAATCGACAACTAAACCGCACCACTGCTCACCACGCAAAGCTTTGGAACATTCGAAAGTATAACCTTCGGAAGAAGTAAAACCAACTAAAGTAGCCTCATCTTCTTCAAATACCTCCGCCAACAGACCGATTCCATCTGCAAAATTCTCCGGATAGCGTATCTGATCTCCCAGACCGAAAATAGCAACCTTCTTACCTTTTAATTTCATTGTCCGGAGTTCCGGCAACAGTTCGTCCCAATAAGTAGGAAGTTCTCCATCAAACCAAGTGGAAGCACCCACAATGAAGCAGTCATAAGCAGCAAAGTCATTTTGCCAAGCCTGTTCAATAGGCACTGTCTCTATCTTTTTCCTTACCGAATTCTTTCTGTATTTTCTCTGCCACCCAACTCGTTCTTTCGGCTTTGGTAGCATAAAATAAACCTATCTTTTTCATAATCCACACTATTTAATATTCCAATAATCTCCGGGCAGCCTCGTATATCTTGGCCTCATCCGGCAAAATTTCCTTTTCCAAAATCGGATTAAAACCGACAGGAGTAAAAGTAGAACCGACACGCTGCACCGGTCCATCGAGATAGCGGAACATCTCTCCACTAATCATAGCAGCAAGCTCCGCACCAAAACCGGAGAATACTTTATCTTCATGAACCACCAATGCCTTGCTCGTTTTCTTGACCGATTCGAATATCGCCTCTTTATCCAACGGAATCAAGGAGCGAATATCAATGACTTCCACTTTCCAGCCACCTTCTTTTTCCAATCGTTCTGCTGCGTGCAGACAGAAATGGGTGGTATTGCCATAGGTAATAATGCTTAAATCTGATCCCTCACGACGAATACGTGCTTTTCCGAAAGGTACTTCAAAATCTTCCGGCACTACTGCCGCTGCTTCTACCGAATTATACAATGCTTTCGGTTCAAGGAACAGCGTGAAGCCTTTGGATCGCATACTGGTACGAAGTAATCCGGCAGCATCATCCGCAAAAGACGGGCAGACAATACGTGCCCCCGGTAAAGTGGTCAAAGCTCCCTCCAGGTTTTGAGAATGATACAAGCCTCCACCGATATAGCCACCGGAAGCCAGACGCAGAGTTATATTCGGAGCGAATTTCCCATTGCTACGCCAGTACTCATGTGTACACTCCACATATTGTTCTACGGCAGGCCAGAAATAATCGGCAAACTCCGCTCCCTCAATCACCACATGAATTTTAGGATCAAAGCGACTCATTCCATTGGCGGTGCCTACAATATAATCTTCCGCAATCGGTGCACTGAATACACGGGCTTCGCCGAATTCCTGCTGCATACCTTTGGTTACATTAAACACGCCTCCTTTTTCCCTGTTTGCCACATCCTGTCCCCAAATAAAGGTATCGGGATTATAGCGGAATTCAGCTTTCAATGTTTCATTAATGGCATTGACCAGAAAAGTCTTCTCCCCTTCCGCCTCATGTGTACCATCTTTATATTTCTGTGGCTGATAAGGTTCGGGCATTACAAAATCATAAATGCTTTTAGGATCGGGATCGGGAGCAGCCAAAGCCTTCCGGTTGGCAGCAGACAATTCTTTCTTTGCATCAGCTTCTATTTGTTGCAGTTCTTCCTCGGTCAGACGTTTATAACGCAGCAGCATCCGGCGGAACTTCATCAAGGGATCAGCATCTTTCACATATTCCAATTCATTCTCATCCCGATACAAGGTGTGTTTATCTGAATTGGAGTGCGAACCGATCCGGACACAATTCGCCTGCACAATAACCGGATTACGGGTACTGATAGCATATTCCCGCGCTTCGGTCATAGCATTCATCGAATCGAATACATCCTTTCCGTTACAATAGATAATCTTCAGGTTCTTGAAGCCCGAGAAGTTTTCGGCTACTTTACGGTTGGCAGTCTGTTCCGATTTGGGTACGGAAATACCATACCCATTATCTTGTATTACAAAAATCACCGGAAGACGTTCGAGGCTGGCACCATTGATAGCTTCGTAAACGAATCCTTCGGAAGTAGCCGACTCTCCGTGAGAAGTGATAGCTACGCCTTTATGTCCATAATATACCATTGCTCTGGCCACACCTGCTGCGTGAAGGTCGTGTGTACCAGTAGCAGAGGAGATGTTTTCAATGTGCCATTCCGGTTTGGCGAAATGGTTCGACATGTGACGTCCTCCGCTACCCGGGTCCGTTGCTTTGGAAATACCGTTCAGGATAACTTCTTCAGCGGTCATTCCGGCGGAAAGCACGGTTAACATATCCCGGTAGTATGGGAACAGGAAATCTTCACCGAGGGTGAATACCTGACCGACAGCAAGTTGAATACCATCATGCCCTGCATAGGGAGCATGATAAGACCAACCCAAAGATTGCAACAGGTAAGACGGTGCCTTTTCGTCCAAGGCACGCCCCAATGTCATCAGATGATACCACTTTTTCAGGGTTTCTACATCTGTAGTTTTTATATCATATTTCTTTTTCATGAGTAATGAAGTTCTTAATGAATGAAACAATCAGTTATCAGCCTTTCCAATTTTCGAGATAGTCGGCTATAAAATGCAGGAAGTTACCTCCCAACATTCCATCTACTACCCGATGATCGTAGGACAAAGACAAGTACATTTTATGCCGGATTGCAATCGTATCACCCTCCGGAGTTTCTACAACAGCAGGTTTCTTCTCAATATATCCTACTCCCAGGATAGCTACTTGCGGCTGATTAATGATTGGCGTACCGAACAGGCTCTTGAATGTACCAAAATTGGTTATCGTAAATGTACCCCCATCAATATCTTCCGGCATTAATTTGTTATCCCTTGCTTTCAAGGCCAGAGAATCGATGGCAACAGCCAACCCGTTCAGATTCAGATGATCGGCATCATGCACCACAGGAACAATCAGATTTCCATCATTCAAAGAGACGGCAATACCGACATTAATATGCTTTTTGAAAAGAATATTGTATCCATCTACCGATACATTCACCTGTGGATAGGCAGCCAATGCTTTTGCCACGGCTTCCGTTATCACAGGCATATAAGTCAGTCTCACTCCTTCGCGACGGAAGAAAGCGTCTTTATTCTTTTCACGCCAACGTACCAATTTGGTAACGTCTACTTCTACTACATTGGTCACGTGAGGAGATACTTTCTTAGACATAACCATGTGGTCGGCAATAATCCGGCGGACACGATCCATCTCTTTTACTTCGACTCCAGGCATTGCTACAGGAGCAACCTTCGGACTTGCCTGTTCAGAAGAAACAGCAACTGATGTTTTGCTTGCGGCCGGGGCAGCAACAACAGATGCCGGCTTCGGTTCAACACTACCTCCTCTTTTCTTCTTTTCAATATAATCTTTTATATCTTTCTTACTCAATCGCCCTTCATAACCAGTTCCTTGTATAGCATCCAGCTCTTCTTTCGGAATTTTAGCTTCCCGCGCCAACTGAATCACAACAGGAGAGTACCAACGTTCTTCCTCTGCAACAACAGGTTTCGATGCAGTATTCGCTGATTCGTTTTTAGCAGTTTCCGCTGATGATGGTGATGATGGTGATGTTTCAGAAACATTTGCAGCAACCTGACCAGCATCGGCTTCCTCTCTTACAACTCCTTCGCTTACCGGCTCCGTTCCTGAAGATTCTTCTCCATCCAAATCAATTATAGCGACTACTGTTCCTACAGCAACCGTATCGCCCTCCTTATATAAAATCTCCACCACTTTTCCCGCTACGGGAGAAGGGATCTCCGCACTTACTTTGGCAGTATTCACTTCAAAAAGCACATCGTCTTCCTGAATCATATCACCTACCTTTACAGACCAAGAGACGATTGTCCCTTCGGTTATACTCTCGCCCAACTTAGGCATTTTTATTTCGAATTTTGACATAGACAGTAAATTTATTATTCAACCTTGATATATTACAACAACGGGCTGAAATAGAAAGTTTTAAGTTAAGTAAATTTTAACCGGATGCTGACAAAGCCAGCCCGGACATCAACGACTATATATCCACTCTTTCTGAATATATTTCCCTTCCCGGAGCTGATTAACAGCCTCTATTTCCTTCCCGGTAAAAGCACTGACAGATTGGGACTTACTGAAATACTGAAAAGCCTTCTCTTTAAAATCAGTTACAGTTCCCTCCGGTAAATAACTCCGAATATTGGTTACCTCACTCCGAACGGAAGGAACGGCATATACTGACGATAAAGTTTCATCATCAACCATCGGTTCCGGATTCAAAGCTTTATGCAATGCTGTCAGATCCGTATCATACAATAAAGTGCAATGATACAACACCCGATTCTTATGTACGCATTGCGCACTCCCTGATATTTTCAATCCATTCAGATAAATCCCCAGTCGTTCGCCTCCTTTTGCCATCAGGCCTATAGAGTTCAGGAAATCCAATGTCCGTTGCAAGTACGTAACAAATTCCGGCAATCGGGGAGCCGTTTCTATAAAAGTCAGATTGATATTGCCCAAATCATGGTACACCGCTCCCCCACCCGAAAAACGACGGGCAATATGTACTTGTTCCTGTTCCGCCCATTTCTTATCGACTTCCGACCGCAACCGCTGATGCTTACCTATTACCACAGAAGGAGTATCCTGCCAAAGCATGAAAATATTTTCATTTCCCTGCTTCAACAGATACTCTTCTGCTGCCAAGTGAAAGTAAATATCAGTAAACGGACTATAGATACATCGAATCATAGATCAAGCGGAATAAGAGTTAAAACATAATTTCGTGATAAATCTCTCCAACCGTAGGATGTGGAAACACAGTCTTCTGGAATTCCTCCACCGTGTACCCTCTCTGAATAGCAATACCTGCTATCACAATAAGTTCTGATGCCGGATTTCCCAACATGTGACAACCGATAATCTTCCCATCTTCATCCTGAATCAGCTTACAGAGTCCGTTTCCCTGTTCATTCTCCGCAACGAACCGTCCGGAATAAGCCATCGGTAATTTTGAAACACGGTAAGGAACTCCTGATTTTACCAGTTCTTCTTCCGTCTTTCCCACTCCCGCCACTTCAGGGTTGGTATAAACGACTCCCGGAACACAATCGTAATTCATCCGGTCTTCCACTCCTAAAATATGATTGATGGCGACTTCCGCTTCACGGATAGCAGTATGCGCCAATAAAGAGTAGCCTGTAATATCACCACACGCATATACACGAGGATGTGAAGTCAACAGATGTTCGTCTACTTTCACTCCATTCCGATGCAGTTCTATATTCAGCTTGTCCAGTCCTACCTTGGATAGATTTGCCTTACGTCCTACACTAAGCAAGATCTTCTCCGCTTCAATAGTAGACGTCTTGCCTTCTTTTTCTATCACAACTCCATGAGGATTTACTTCCACCACTTTCGTATTCAAATAGAAAGTGACTCCCCGTTTGGCATATTCGGCACGAAGCATACCACTGGTTTCCTTATCCATCGCTCCCAGAATCTCCGGCATCATTTCTACCACATGTACTTTCACGCCCATACTGTTGAAGAAAGAAGCAAACTCCATCCCGATCACTCCGCCACCAATAATGACCAGTGTCTTAGGGAGTTCCTTTATCTCCAAGGCCTCCTTGGAAGTCCAATAGCTGATTTCTGACAGCCCCGGTATGGGAGGAATCACTGTATCAGAGCCGGTACATACCAGCAAATATTTCACGGAATAGGTTTCTCCGTCACAAGTGATTTGTATTTTCCCCTCTTTCTCTCCTTCTATCAGAGCTTCCTTTTCTATAATAGCCACTCCGTAAGAACTCACAGTCATCTTCACACCGCCCGTCAACATTTTTACTGTTTTATCTTTACGGCTCATAATCTTGGATAAATCGAACGAAGGAGATTCGGCAGAAACGCCGTATTTGGAAGCACTCTTGATGCTATCCAGTATTTTAGCAGAATATAACAAAGTTTTAGTAGGAATACACCCCTCATTGAGACATACTCCCCCCATTGCCTTTTTCTCAAAAAGAACGGCCTTTAATCCGTTGGCCCCTGCCCGTTCGGCAGCTGTGTACCCGGCCGGACCACCACCAATAATAGCTATATCAAAGTTCATAATCGTTTTTTTTTAGTAATAATACGATTATAACAAATATGAGAAGAGATAAGTTGTAGGGAAAAGAAATACCCGTTACTTAATTGTCAGCTTTTTAAGTTCCTCTAACGAGCCATTGAACACATTCAAATCTACGTCTTCTTTAATGCCGGGGACACTTCCTACATCCGTATGTTGCCAAAAGTGCCATTTTCCCTGATACCGCACAGAGTCCACATAATAATGGGCAATCCAGTAAGGGTATGCATTGAAGATAGAGTCGTCCAGATAACGGGTTTTAAATTTATAAGAGGTATAAAGAATAGGCTTCACTCCATAATGAGATTCCACCCGGTCGAGCCAGCGTTTGATGCCTTGCTGTAATTCCTTTTTTTCCTTCCGCCCGGTCACTTCTACATCAAGTACGGGAGGTAAATCACCGGAAACAAGTTTTACCGTGCGAATAAAGAAGTCCGCCTGTTTCAAAGCATCCGTGCTTGGAATATAAAAATGATAAGCGCCACGGATAAATCCATGATTACGGGCATTGGCAAAATTTGCCTCAAATGTGGTATCGTTATGATCTCCTCCTTCTGTTGCCTTCATAAAGACAAAATGCAAAGGAGTAGCCGTCTCTTTATTCTGCAACAGCTTCTTCCAGTCAATCTTTCCCTGATAGTGAGAAATGTCAATACCATGAATATCATATCCGTCAGGGATGCAGACACCATATTCCTTTAAGCCATGGCAAGGTTTCCATCGATAAGCATAAGGGCGGATAAAGAAATAATAGAAAGCGACGGAGAAACAACCGACAATTATCACTGCCAGAATATTACGAAGCCAGGTAGGCATCACAGTTCGATGCTTCACCTGTTCCTTTTTTGAGGTACGGGAAGTCTTGGAAGAAGAAGTCGTTCCCTTTCTTTTGGTAGTGGAAACAGTTCTTTTCTTCTGTACGGCAGACATCGGGTTGTTGCGTTGCGGCATTTACTTTAAACGATCAATGTTTTTAGAGATAGGCACGGATTACACGGAATACAGGGTTATAAGAAATAACTAAAAACCGTATTAATCCGCGTAATCCGTGCCTGAAAGAACCCTTCATTGCAACTGTTGTATCAACAACTGCTCTGAAGTGTATTTATTTAGCTTGTTCCAGTTGCAAAGTCTTAGTTGCCTGGTCGCAAACTTCTGTAGGACCGAAGTATTGGATCGGACCCGGATATACATAATCCGTTTCGATAGCCCAACGTTCGCGCTGTGAAGCAAATGCTTTGAAAGGAGCACCATCCAGTTTTACCAATGCTTTCTGGATAACCGGCTTCATTTCACCGTGACGACGTTCCATGTTCATCATCATAGTAATAGGCACACCACCAGCAATCCATTCGGCAGCAGGAGCTGTTGTGTTACGTACAGAAGACATATAACCAGTCTTACCGTTAGCAATCAACATAGAAGCTGTGTAACCCAAAGAGTAGCAATAGTCAGCGTCAAAGTTTGACGGAGCAGCACAACGTCCTTCATAACCGAAGAAGTGGTGTTGAGCAGCAAATTTACCAACATACTTGCCTTCTTCTTTCCATGCAGCCAACTTAGTAGCTACCATTTCAGACAACAGTTTTTCAGTTTCGATCAATGATACCTGAACGTTTCCGTGCGGGTCACGATCCAAAGTCAACTGACGGGCAACACCTTCCGGCAGACTAGCATAAATAGCAGAGTTTTCCGGAGAAAGTTTGCGGATGATATAATCACGTTGGTGAGATTTCTTAATCTGACCGAATTCTTCAGCATTAGCAGCCAGGAAGTCATTCAATTCAGCAATCAGACGTTTCATGGCAGGAATGAACTCTACCAATCCTTCCGGAATCAAAACTGTACCGAAGTTGTGTCCTTGTGCTGCACGGTCTGCTACCACTTTAGCGATAGATGTTACTACATCGTCCAAAGACATATCTTTTGCTTCCACTTCTTCTGAAATGATACATACGTTAGGCTGTACTTGCAAAGCACATTCCAGTGCGATGTGAGAAGCCGAACGACCCATCAATTTGATGAAGTGCCAGTATTTACGTGCAGAGTTACAGTCACGTTGGATGTTACCGATTACTTCAGCATAAGTCTTACAAGCTGTATCGAAACCGAAAGAAGTTTCAATCATATCGTTCTTCAAGTCACCGTCAATTGTTTTCGGGCAACCGATTACCTGTACACCATACTTCTTAGCAGCATAGTATTCAGCCAATACACAAGCATTTGTATTAGAGTCGTCCCCACCAATAATAACCAGTGCCTTGATGCCCAGTTGTTTGATGATTTCAAGTCCTTTTTCAAACTGGCTTTCAGCTTCCAGCTTCGTACGTCCGGAACCGATGATATCGAAACCACCTGTGTTACGGTATTCGTCGATGATATCAGCAGTCAGCTCCATATAGTTGTGATCTACCAGACCACCAGGACCCAGAATAAAACCATATAATTTGTTTTCCGGGTTCAATTTCTTGATACCATCGAACAAACCGGAGATTACATTGTGTCCGCCCGGAGCCTGACCACCGGAAAGAATTACACCTACATTCATAGCGGGAAGAGCAACAGCTTCACCAGCTTCGAATGTAATCAACGGCATTCCATACGTGTTCGGGAATAATGCTTTGATAGCTTCCTGATCGGCTACAGATTGAGTAGCAGCACCTGCTACAGCCTTAACAGCTCCTGATGCCAATGCTTTCGGAAGTTTGGGCTGGTAAGCAGCCCTTGCGATTTGCAATGCACTTTTAGTCATTTTCTTTAATTTTTTATTTAAAGGTGTTAGTAAGTTTCTTGTCAAACTTGAAAAGCGTTGCAAATTTCGCATTTTTTTCCGAATTATAAAAATTCTTCTTCTGTTGTTTTTAAGACAAAAGAAAGAAGAAAGAAAAATTAAGAGGTTGTGTCAAAACGTTGGCACAACCTCTTTTATATT
>ULVK01021748.1_pt1 | contig 10943 bp, 4 predicted proteins | sample 1959311 | NCBI WGS metagenome assembly ULVK01 (sample SAMEA4835783, study PRJEB28245) | human gut metagenome | biome: gut microbiome; material: fecal sample | place: Denmark | collected 2008 | reverse complement strand
GGCGGCCATGGGACAGATGTTCTACTCGCTGTCCATCGCCATGGGCATTCTGATCACGTTCGGCTCGTACATGAAAAAAGACATTCCCATCGAAGGCTCGACGCGCAATGTAGAGATTTTCGATACAGCCATCGCCATTATGGCGGGACTCATGATCATCCCTGCTGTGTTCGCATTCTCGGGCGGCGACCCGGATGCGCTGAAAGCAGGCCCGTCCCTTATGTTCATCACAATCCCCAAGGTCTTTGATTCCATGGGCCTCGGGACCCTAATCGGCATTCTGTTCTTCCTGCTGGTGCTGTTTGCGGCGCTGACGAGTTCCATCGCGCTGACGGAAAGCGCTGTGTCTACCCTCCAGGACGAACTTGGCTGGGGCCGGAAAAAAGCGACGGCGGTTATCGGCGTTGTGATGCTGGGGCTTGGCAGCCTGTCGTCTCTTGGCTATGGGCCGCTGGCAGGTGTGAAGATCATCGGGATGCAGCTGCTGGATTTCTTCGATTTTCTGACGAACTCCGTCATGATGCCCATCGCGGCGATCGCGGTCTGCCTGCTTGTTTCGCGGGTCGCCGGTGTGAACCGTATCGAGCAGGAGGTCCTGCTCGGCGAGCATATGTTCCGCCGGAAAAAGGTCTTCAACGCCATGATCCGCTTCCTCTGCCCGTTCTTTGCTGCGATTATCCTCATCAGTTCCGTTGCAAATGCGTTCGGATGGATTTCGATGTGACAGCACAGCGCCTGAGAATTCTGCGGAAAAGATTTAAGGCAGCACCGTATAATTACGTCTGCACGCTTCGGCAGATCTTTTACGCCAATTCTGCGGCTTGAAACGCTTGCAATACACAAAGTATTCCTGCGCGTTTCAACCTTTGACCTGACGAAAAATCTCTCGCCGAATCGTGCGGGATTGCCTTAAGAAAACCGGAAGCCCGGAGGGAACTCCCTCCGGGCGTTTTTTGCACATCTTTATTCGCTTGCCTATTGCCAATTCCGGCTGTTTTGTGCTAAACTGGATTAAATTTTCAGGAGATTCAAACACAGGAGTGTGAATCATGAGTCAGGAACCGAAAAACAACGAAGAGGGCTTCATGTATAAGCTTGCCAGCTTTATTGTAGACAAGCGGAATCTGATCTTTCTGATTGTCGCCATTGGGCTGGTGTTTTCCGCGTTTTCGCGGAACTGGGTGCAGGTGGAGAACCAGCTTTCGGCGTATCTGCCGAAGGACTCGGAGACGTACAAGGGCCTGCATCTGATGGAGGATGAATTTATCACGTTTGGCACGGCAAAGATCATGCTTGTCAACGTGACCTATGACGAGGCGCAGGCCGTGTCCGAACGGCTGGAAGCGGTCGATGGCGTGCAGAGCGTTACGTTTGACGACACGAAGGAGCATTATACCAATGCTTCCGCGCTCTACAATATTACCTTTGACTATTCCGAGACGGACGATATGTGCGAGACGGTCATGGAGCGGGTCGAGGACGAACTTTCCGGCTATGATATGTATGTCTCGGCGACCTTCGGCGATACGGCGTCAAAGACGCTGGCGCAGGAGATCGGCGTGATCGTCATCATCGTAGCTATCGTCGTGGTGTCCGTGCTGATCCTGACCTCGCAGACCTATGCGGAGGTGCCGGTGCTGCTCATTACGTTCATTGCAGCGGCGCTTTTGAACATGGGCACGAACTTCCTGCTCGGCACGATCTCGTTCGTGTCAAACTCCGTCACGATTGTGCTGCAATTAGCGCTGTCTGTGGACTATGCGATCATTTTCTGCAACCGCTATAAGGAGGAGCATGAGAAGCTGCCTATCCGCGAAGCGGTCATTGTCGCGCTGAGCAAGGCTGTGCCGGAGATCTGCGGCAGCAGCCTGACGACCATCGGCGGCCTCGTTGCGATGCTCTTTATGGAGTTCCGGCTGGGCTTTGACCTCGGCGTTTGCCTCATTAAGTCTATTTTCTTCTCGCTGTTTGCAGTGTTCTTCCTCATGCCGGGTCTGCTGATGCTCTTTGGCAAGAAGATCGACGCCACACGGCATAAGACCTTTGTTCCCAAGATCCCGTTTGTCGGCAGATTTGCCTACGCAACGAAGAAGATCATCCCGCCGATTTTTCTGGTGGTGATCATTGTTGCAATGCTCTTTGCAAACAACTGCCCGTATGTCTACGGCTTCAGCTATCTGGAGACGACCAAGCACTCAGAGCAGCAGATCGCGGATGATCTCATGGATGACACCTTCGGCTCGACGAATATGGTCGCCGTTGTGGTTCCGGCAGGGGATTATGCGGCGGAAAAGAAGCTGCTGGCCGAACTTGGGACATACGACGAGGTCGATTCCACGCTGGGCCTTTCCAATGTGGAGGCGATGGGCGGCTATATGCTGACCGACGCACTGACGCCGCGGCAGTTTTCCGAACTGACCGACCTTGACTATGAGGTCGCGGAACTGCTTTATGCGGCCTACGCTGCCGACGGCGGCAATTACGGCAAGATCATCGGGGGACTTCCCAATTACTCCGTGCCGCTCATCGATATGTTTACCTTTCTCTACGGCGAGATGCAGGACGGCTACGTCACGCTCGACGCCGACATGGCCGAGACACTTGAAAGCGCCTATTCGCAGATCACCAACGCGCGCAAGCAACTGCAGTCCGACGATTATACCCGTATGCTCGTCTACCTGAATCTGCCCGTGGGCGGCGATGAGACCTATGACTTCCTCGACCAGATGCGCGTCGTCGCACGCAAATACTATCCGGATGGCGAGGTATACGTCGTGGGTGATTCCTCGTCCGAGCAGGACTTCAAGACCTCGTTCTCGCGCGACAATGTCGTCGTGTCGGTGCTGTCCATCCTGATCGTTCTGGTCGTGCTGCTGTTCACGTTCAAATCCGCCGGTATCCCGGTGCTGCTGATTTTGGTCATTCAGGGCAGTATCTGGATCAATTACGGCATCCCGACCATCACCAATAGCCCCCTGTTTTTCCTGAGTTATCTGGTCGTCTCGTCCATTCAGATGGGCGCGAATATCGACTATGCAATCGTCACGACCAGCCGATTCATGGAGTTCAAGGACAAAATGCCCAAAAAGGACGCGATCATCGAAACGATGAACATGTCCTTCCCGACGATCATCACCTCGGGCCTTATGATGGCCATCGCCGGTATCCTCATCGGCCAGATGACCTCCAACGCCGCGATTGCCGGTATCGGCGACAGCCTTGGCCGCGGCACGATTATCACGATCTTCATCGTCATGTTCATTCTGCCGCAGATTCTGCTTCTGGGTGAGAAGGTCATTGATAAGACTGCGTTCGATATGCCCTCTGCTGTCTCTTCGCATCAGTCTTCGGGACGCGTGCGCATCGATGGTATGGTGCGCGGAGAAATCCATGGTCAGATCAGCGGCGTTGTCCACGCAGTCGTGGAGGGAGACGTCAATATCAGTCTGCTCTCCGGCACGGCCGAACCAGAGACTCCGCCGGAGGAGCCCGGCACGCCGGAAGTACCGGTGACAGCGGAAGAGGAGGATGCAGAGCATGAATAACCACAGAACGCCCCGGGCCCGCGTGACGGCCCTGCTGCTCACGCTTGCACTGTGCCTCGCGCTCGTTCCGGCAGCGGGGGCAGCAGACAGTGCGCAGACCGTCTATCTGGACTCTGCGGCCGATTTTGCCGCGTTTGCGAAAAACTGCTCCCTCGATACCTGGTCGCAGGGCAAAACCGTTATCCTGCGCGCCGACATTTCGCTCTCCGGCGTGGACTTTACGCCCGCAGCTTCCTTCGGCGGCACATTTGAAGGGCGCGGGCACACCATCTCCGATTTCAATCTCACGCAAAATGCCAGCCCCGCCGGGCTGTTCGGCACGATCCTGCCCGGCGGACGCGTGGCAAACCTGAATGTTGCGGGCTCTGTAGCTGCGGGCGGCGACAAGATCGCCTGCGGCGGCATCGCGGGCGAAAATTACGGCAGAATCGTCTGCTGCACGTTCACCGGCATGGTGCAGGGCGACACGCAGATCGGCGGCATCGTGGGCCGCAATCAGGCCTCCGGGCAGATTGTCAGCTGCTCGTTTGAGGGCAAGGGGCAGGGTACGAACGCCACGGGCGGCATTGCGGGCCAGAATGCGGGCACCATCCGGCATTGCACGAACAGCGGCAGCGTCAATATCAATAATGTAGACACTGCGCTGAGTCTCAGCGATATCCAAATCGATATGACGCTCGACCTTGCCAATCTCACCACTACGCAGACCTTCCTCACCACGACCGCCACAGGCGGCATCGCAGGCCGGAATACTGGCCTGATCGCAGTCTGCGAAAATACCGGCACGGTCGGCTATGAGCATGTCGGCTACAATGTCGGCGGCATTGCGGGCGTGACGAGCGGGTATCTGCTCAACAATACAAATTCCGGCACGATCTACGGCCGCAAGGACGTTGGCGGCATCGCCGGTCAGGTCGAGCCGTATGTCGCTGTGACTGTCTCCGAGAGCACAAAGGAGCAGCTGCAGAACCAGTTGAAGGAATTGAAAACGCTCACCGATCAGGCAACCGCTGACGCAGGCGGTGCGGCAAGCGACCTCGGCTCCCAGCTGGCCGGAATGGGAACGTATCTCGACAGCGCCTCGAATGCAGCCAATAATCTCCGCGCGACCGCAACTATCGATGCGGGTGCGCTGGCAAATGGCGGTGTGAGCGGCGGGGCAGACCTCACCGTCGGGGACGCGTCGGCAGGCATTGGCGCCGTCATTGGTGCGGGAGCGGACGGCGGCATCAGCGTCGATACGCACCCGCTGGAAATTGAAGGCCACAAGGACGCCGGGATCGGCGCGGGCGTGGGCGGATTCGTTGACCCGTCTGACATTTCAATCTCCGGCGGCACGGACGGCTCCGGCGCGCTCAGCGCGTCGCTGCAGATGAATGCAGACGCTTCCATGCCGGAACTGGCAAGCGCGCTGAGCGGCATGGGCGCACAGATGCGCGCCATCGGCTCACAGGCGGCGAATCTGTCCGAGACGCTGCAAAAAGACGTGCAGGCCGTCAGCGACAAGCTGGACGAGATCAGTACGACCGTCTTTGACGCTATGGACAGTCTGGAAAACCGCGATCTTGTAACCGACGGCTCGCAGACCGATCCGGAGAGCATCACCATGGGCGCGCTGCGCGGCTGCGAAAACACGGGCACGGTGCAGGCTGACCGAAATGTCGGCGGCATCGCGGGCGCGATGGGCATGGAGGCCGGCGCCGACCCCGAAAGCGATGTCAGCAAGAGTCTGTCTTCGACCGAGCGTAAACAGTACGAACTGCGCGCCGTTTTGCAGCGCTGCGTTTCCAGCGGTGCAGTCACAGCCAAAAAGGACTGCGCGGCGGCGATCTGCGGCCGGATGGATCTCGGCCTGATCGACAGCTGTGAGGCCTACGGCAGCGCAGAGAGCCAGAGCGGCGATTATGTCGGCGGCGTCGCGGGCATCTGCAGTGCGGTGATCGAAAATTGCTGGGCAAAGTGCGCGCTTTCCGGCGGGCGCTATGTCGGCGGCATCACCGGCACGGGCGTGACGGACAGCGTGACCGGCAGCGGCAGCACCGTCTCCGGATGCACATCACTTGTATCCATCACCGATTATTCACAGTATGCAGGTGCGATCAGCGGCAGCGGCGCGGGCGCGTTTGCGGATAACGTTTTTGTCTCCGATACGCTGGCCGGACTTGACGGCGCAAGCGTTGCCGGACAGGCGGAGCCCGTGGTCTATGAGGCGCTGCTGGTAAACAAGGCGCTTCCTGACGAATTCCAAACCTTTACCGTGCGGTTCGTCGCAGACGGCGAGGTGCTCAAGGCTGTCGCTGTCCGTTATGGTGATTCGCTGCCGGACAGCGCGTACCCGGATATTCCTGCTGTTGACGGACAGTACGGCGAGTGGGACGTACAGACGCTGAACAACATCCGATTTGATACCACTGTGACCGCACAGTACCATGCCAGTATCGACGCGCTCCCGAGCGACGCACAGCGCGCGGACGGCAGACCTGTCTTCTTAGCCGAAGGCGCGTATACGAGCAGCGACCGCCTGCAGGCGCAGCCGCAGGCTATCACGCCGGCCGCCTTTGGTGAGATCTCAGCCAGCATCCCGGAGGCAATTCGGAAATATTGCGAAAACATTGCGGACGGCCATGCGCCCGCCGCGCATGTGGCGCGTTCCGTCGTCGAGCAGTGGCAGCTTCGCCTGCCGGATGACGGCGCAGACACGCATACGATCCGCTTCCGCGCGCCCGATGGGCAGAGCGGAAAGCTGGATCTCTATGTGGAAAACGAAAACGGCGTTTGGAAGAAGGTGGAGACGACCGAGGTCGGAAGCTATCTGGCCTTTGAGGCTGCCGGGCAGACCGTACAGCTTGCGGTGCTGTCCACGTTCCCCGTCTGGTGGGTGTGGATCGTGCTGGCCGGACTTGCGGCGCTGCTGGTGCTGCTCATCATTCATCTGATCCATAAGCTTGGCAAGGCCCGCCGCCGCCAGATGCAGGCGCTGCGCAAGGCCATGCAGGATGAACAGAGCGCGACCGACGCCGTCATCGGCGTCATTGACCCGGATGCGCAGACGGAGCCTGTCACGCTGGAGCAGGTGCAGAAAAAGAAGAAAAAACGCCGCGTCTGGTGGATTGTCGGGGGCGTGGTCGTTGCCCTGATCATAGCCGGAATCCTCATCTACCGGGCCAGTCTCAAGAGCAGTGTGGATGCGCTCCTGCTGCTGAAAGATCTCTCCGGCCGCAGGGAACTGGACATGACCGCATCTGTGCAGATGGATCTCGGAGACGAGACGCTGCAAACGGATGCGCGCCTGTTCCGCACGCAGGCCGGCGGAAACACGATTCTCTGCATCGAGGAAAACGGCGTCCAGCTATATTACTATGACGGCGCAATTTATCTGGAAAACGGCAGTGCGTACCGTACGAACGGTCTGTTCCCGGACTATTCCACGCTCGGCGAGCATCTGCTGGAACTCTACAACGCGACCGATGTGACCTACGCCCGTGAAAGCGGTGAAGAGGTCTATTCCGTGACCGCCTACGGTAAGGATGCGGAGCAGGCGCTCTCGCTGCTGACGCCGACGATTGCAGACTCGCTCAGCGCCGTTGAGAGTATCGACCTGTGCATGCACATTGAAGACGGCGTAATCCGCTCGATCGAAGCCTCCGGCAGCTGTCAGGCGGAAAACAGTGCAGGCCAGATGCAGCCGATGACTGTCTGGGCTGAACTCACTGTCCAGCCGGACGCGCAGACAACGCACGCCGTCCCTGCGGCTGTGACCGACGCGATTGCAAACGGCGGCTATCAGGGCAAGCTGGAACTGACGGAGGATCTGGTGCGCGTGCTGTCCGCTGCCTCTGAACTTGGCCGACGCGACCCGCTGTCAGCCCGCGTCAAGCTAAGCGCCAACTGCGGCCCCGTGATCTTTGATACGTCGCTGGATTACACCCGTACCGTAAAGGAAGGAAAAACCGTCAGCTGCATCCGTGCGGGTGTGCTGGAACTCTATTTCTCGGGGGAAACGGTTCTCTCCAAGGATGGCAGAACGCCCACTGCGAGCGAGCAGACGCTGGTCAAATGTGCGGATCTGATTGATCTGGCCTACCGCGCTTGTCTGGAGGACAGCGTTACGAGCGAACAGACGGAGAACGGCTGGCGCTATACGCTGAGCCTCAGCGCCGAGCAGACGAAGCAAGCAGCCTGCGCCATCGCGCCGGAGGCGGAGAAGCTGGATGTGCAGTATCTGCCCGGAACGCTGGAATTGGATGTGCAGGACGGGGCGATCACGGCCCTCCGCGTCACGACCGGCGGCAGCGTGCAGGTTGGCGTTGTCGATACGCAGGTGTCGATCTCGGCACAGTTTGACTTCCAAACCGACCTGAGCGCAGACGACTGCACGGTTCCGGACGCAGTGCTGGAAAAGCTGTAACAGGATCACAGAAATAGAACGTCCCCGGTTTTCAGAGAGAAAACCGGGGACGATTTCTTATAGTGTGGGGGGATCAGTTCATTTCCTCAAAGTCCGCGTCAACGGCATCGTCGGTGAAGTCGTTGTTTGGATTTTCATAGCTGGCCGAGCCGCGGTATTCCGCGTTCGGGTCGATGTGCACGCCGGCCTCGTTAAGAAGTGATTCCAGTTGGTCAGCTGCGCTGTTCATCTGTGCGGGATCCTTGGACTTGATGGCGCGGCGGGCATTTTTGACCGCCTCAGCCAAGCGGGCCTTGTCTTCTTTGGGAAGATTTTTCGCGTTTCCGGCCTGGAAGATCATCTGTTCGCAGCGGTCGCGCGCGGTAGCCTCGGCTTTCAGCTTCGCGTCCTCGGCGGCGTAGCGCTGTGCTTCGCGCACGGCGCGGTCAATGTCCTCGCGGCTCATGTTGCTTGAGGCGGTGATGGTGATCTGCTGCGCCTTTCCGGTGTCGAGATCCTTGGCCGAGACGTTTACGATGCCGTTGGCGTCGATAGAGAACGTGACCTCGATCTGCGGGACGCCTCTGGGCGCACGGCGGATGCCGGTCAGCTGGAAGCGGCCAAGTTCCTTATTCTGGTGCGCCATGGGGCGCTCGCCCTGTAAAACGTGGATATCGACGGACGACTGAAAGCTGGAGGCCGTTGTGAAGATCTGGCTCTTGCGGATGGGGAGCGTTGTGTTGCGCTCAATGATACGCGTGCACACGCCGCCCAGCGTCTCGATGCCGAGCGACAGCGGCGTGACATCGAGCAGCAGAAGTCCTTTTACGCTGCCGGACAGGACGCCCGCCTGCAAACATGCGCCCATGGCGACACATTCGTCAGGGTTGATGCCCTTGAACGGCAGAGAGCCTGTCATGGACTGCACCAGATCCTGCACAGCCGGGATGCGGCTTGAGCCGCCGACCATGAGAACCTTGCTGATCCGTGAGATGGAAACGCCGGAATCGTTGATGGCCTGATTGACCGGCTCACGCGTAGCCTGCACGAGATGGTAGGTCAGGTCGTTGAACTTTGCCCGCGTAAGCGGGATCTCCATATGCAGCGGCCCCTGCTTGCCGACGGCGATATACGGCTGTTCAACGGTCGTCTGGGTCATGGACGAAAGTTCGATCTTGGCCTTTTCAGCGGCCTCGCGCACGCGCTGCATGGCGGCGGGGTCCCGCGTCAGGTCGATTTTCGTCTGCTTCTTGAATTCGGAGACGAGATAATCGACGATGCACTGGTCAAAATCGTCGCCGCCCAGATGATTGTTGCCTGCCGTGGCAAGCACTTCGATCACGCCGGACGAGATATCCAGAATGGACACGTCGAACGTACCGCCGCCCAGATCGTAAACCATGATCTTCTGCGACTGCTCTTTATCAATGCCGTAGGCAAGGGCGGCTGCCGTCGGCTCGTTGATGATGCGCTGGACGTTGAGGCCCGCGATCTTGCCCGCGTCCTTCGTCGCCTGACGCTGTGCGTCGGTAAAATAGGCCGGGACGGTGATGACGGCGTCGGTCACAGGTTCGCCGAGGAAGGCCTCGGCATCCGCTTTGAGTTTTTGCAGGATCATCGCGGAAATTTCCTGCGGCGTGTATTTATGCCCGTCGATGGAAACCTTGTAGTTGGTACCCATCTGGCGCTTAATGGAAGAAATGGTGCGGTCATGGTTTGTGACAGCCTGCCGCTTTGCAATCTGGCCGACCATGCGTTCTCCGGTCTTGGAAAACGCAACGACAGACGGCGTTGTGCGTCCGCCTTCGGCGTTGGGGATGATAACGGGTTCGCCGCCCTCCATCACCGCCACGCAGCTGTTGGTTGTGCCGAGATCAATACCGATTGTTCTGGACATACGGAGTTCCTCCTGTGAGATAGGTACGCTCAATACCAGCTTCCGGAATCCGTGCCGGAGTCGGTCTGCGACTGGCTCTGGCCGGAATAGATTCCCGAATCGCTGTAGCTGTAATTGCGGTAATAATATGGGTCATAATACGCGCCGCGATAGCCGCAGCTGCCGAACAGCATGGCGACAATCTGGATCAGTAGATAAATGCCCAGCAGCCGCACAAGAAAATTTCCGCGCCGGCGGGTGCGGTGGTACGTCCAGCGGTAGCCGCCTGGGGCGTCACTGCCGTCCTGCTCCTCGTCAGAAGAACGGTAGGTGTACCATGTCTGCCAGCCATTCTGGTTTGTCTGCTGCCAGTCGCTCTGCTGACTGTCGTTTTGCGAGCCCCAGAAGCCGAACGGATCCGAGAACGGATCGTAATATTGCTGACTGGATTGGTTATATTGCTGCCGGGCCTGCTGCTGGGCTTGCTGCTGCGCCTGCTGCTGACGATAGGCCTGCGGATTCTTGATCGCGTCATAGGCCGCGTTGATCTCGTTCATTTTCTGCGCAGCAGTTTTGTCGCCGGGATTCAGATCGGGATGGTATTTCTTTGCCAGCCTGCGGTATGCCTGCCGGATTTCGTCCTCCGATGCGTTCGGAGACACGCCCAGCACCTGATACGGATCTGTTCCCATGCAGTTCACTTCCTCTTTGTTTCGATTATGCTGATTATAGCGCCTTTATTCGGGTGATTTGTAAAGCATTTATAAACGATATGCAAAAAAATTGCGGACTTTTCAAAAAATAGAGACTTTTTATGCGCCGTCCGCCGCAGAAGTCAAAAAAATCCCGGCAGTCCGTGGCATGCGGACCACCGGGGGAGTATTACTTTGCGGTTCCGAGATATGCGGCTTTGACCTCCTCGTTGGCGGCCAGTTCTTCGCCGGGACCCTGCATGAGAATGGACCCGGTCTGCATGACGTAGGCCCAGTCTGCGATTTTGAGCGCCATATTTGCGTTCTGCTCAATGAGCAAAACCGTGATGCCCTGGCGGTTAATTTCGCGGATGATCTCGAAAATGCCCCGGACGACGATGGGGGCAAGGCCCAGGGAGGGCTCGTCCATCATGATCAGCTTC
>ULVK01024051.1_pt1 | contig 10983 bp, 9 predicted proteins | sample 1959311 | NCBI WGS metagenome assembly ULVK01 (sample SAMEA4835783, study PRJEB28245) | human gut metagenome | biome: gut microbiome; material: fecal sample | place: Denmark | collected 2008 | reverse complement strand
GCTACGATCTCAGCCTCAAGCTCATGGAACTTGGCATTCAATACATTGTGGGGGATTCCCTCTCTCTTCAGCATTCTGCTGAGAAGCTCAGAAGTCTCGATGGTGATCGTACCAACCAGTACCGGCTGATGTTTTGCGTGAGCTTCCTTAACTGCCTCTACAACGGCGTTGAATTTCTCTTTCTTTGTCATGTAAACAGCATCGTCAAGGTCTTTACGCTGTACTACACGGTTGGTCGGGATCTCTACAACGTCCATGCCGTAGATATCACGGAACTCTTTTTCCTCGGTAAGGGCTGTACCTGTCATACCGCCTTTTTTATCATATTTGTTGAAAAAGTTCTGGAAGGTAATGGTTGCAAGAGTCTTGCTCTCTCTTTTAACCTTCACATGCTCTTTCGCCTCGATCGCCTGATGAAGACCATCGGAGTAACGACGGCCCGGCATGATACGACCGGTAAACTCATCAACGATCAGGATCTCGTCATCTTTTACAACATAATCCTGATCCTTGTGCATCAGATTATGTGCACGAAGTGCAAGGATGATGTTGTGCTGGATCTCCAGGTTTTCCGGATCTGCCAGGTTCTCGATATTAAAGAATTTCTCAACCTTCTTGATACCCTGCTCGGTAAGGTTGACGATCTTATCTTTCTCATTTACAACGAAGTCACCGGTCTCGATAACCTCCTCACCCATGATGGCTGCCATCTTGGTCATCTCATGGCTGGCCTCACCACGCTCCAGCTGCTGTGCAAGGATATCGCACACCTCATAAAGCTTGGTGGACTTGCCGCTCTGTCCGGAAATGATCAGAGGTGTACGTGCCTCATCGATCAGGACAGAGTCGATCTCATCGATGATACAGTAGTGAAGATCTCTCTGAACAAGCTGTTCTTTATAGATGACCATGTTGTCACGAAGATAATCAAATCCAAGTTCATTGTTTGTTACGTATGTGATGTCACATCCGTATGCCGCACGACGCTCTTCCGGCTTCATGTCGTTAAGTACCACGCCTACAGTCAGGCCAAGGAACTCGTGAACCTTACCCATCCACTCAGCATCTCGTTTTGCCAAGTAGTCGTTGACGGTTACGATGTGGACACCTTTTCCCTCAAGGGCATTCAGATATGCAGGAAGTGTGGAAACAAGAGTTTTACCTTCACCTGTTTTCATCTCGGCGATACGGCCCTGGTGAAGGATGATACCACCGATGATCTGTACACGGTAATGCTCCATTCCAAGTACACGCTTGGCTGCCTCACGTACGGTGGCAAATGCCTCCGGAAGAAGATCATCCAGTGTTGCACCTTCTGCAAGACGTTTCTTATATTCTCTTGTTTTGTCTCGTAACTGCTCATCCGTAAGCTGCTGCATCTGAGACTGATAGCTTTCGGTTTTTTCAACCAGCGGCATGATACGTTTTACCTCACGCTGGCTGCGGGTTCCAAATACTTTTGAAAAAACATTCATGTTTCTGCTCCAATCATTTTATTCGAATAAGACTGCTGTCTCTGATCTGTCCAATTTTGGATCATTCCAGTTCTCTGTTGATATCCGTTATACTGGATCACATATGGTATATATTCTACCACTTTCCTGTTATAAAAACAATGAACAATTATTTAACAAATCATGTCAGGAACAACAGAAAATATCCCGCATAGGATCCTGTTTTCGAGGATCCCGCGGGATATTACAGATCTTATTTTCTTACTTTTACATTTTTCACACTGCTCCAGGCACCGTAATATGTCTTTCCGCTCACTTTTTTGTATGCACGGATACGAACATAATAAGTGCTTCCCTTTTTCAAACCGGAAAGTGTTCGGGTCAGTGCACTGGCGGACACTGTCCTGGACCCTCTCATGGACCTTGATGCCGCATACTGGATCTGATAGCCGGAAGCACCAGCTGCTTTTTTCCAGCGGACAGTCAGCTTCCCGGAAGCCTTGCTGGACGGTTTGTACTGCACCGGAGCTGTCAGACGGACGATCCGGCTGCCGTTTTTGTTATAAGCACTTAAAGCAGAGCCCTTGTATGCGCGGACTGTATAGGTATACATGGTTCCTGATTTTACTGATCCGTCTGTATAGACCAGCGTATTGCTTCCGCTTACGGTAGCGATATTGACCCACTTGCTGCTGTTTCCGGTCCTTCGATAAATCTTATAGCCGGAAGCATTTGCAGCTTTTTTCCATTTGAAGACGATGCCGGCAGGGCTGTTGGAAGTGCCGGATAACCCGGGCGTGGTAAGCTTTACCGTTGTAAGGGCCGCGGACCGGAACTGGTATACAGCTGACTGTACTTCATCAGTCTTTTTCCATTCAGATTTCTGATAAACATACTTCTGGAAAAAGATATACATGTTATAAGTTGCGGCTTTGTTTATTCCTTTGGCAGATCCGATCCGCCATGTAGTATTCTTCCTGTTATCGGTTGGATTTGGTGAAGTACTCCAGTAAACCGGCACCCACTTCACATCTCCAGGCCCGGGATTTAAATTTGTAGTTCCCGCACCGGTCACGGTAAAATTATAATATTTATTCGGAGTAAATTTCAGCGGAGAATCCAAACCTCTTACAAAACTATCTTTAACATCCGGTATATAAGGTGTATAGGCTGGCGTCGGCGTCACATCATATTTCGGGCGGGTTCCCCTGTAATTCAACTTTAATTTTTTCAGGTTGCTGGTTCTTCCGTCTGAACCCAATACCTTAAGATACAGATCAAATTCTTTCTCTGTATCCAGATTCTTAAGATATATCACAAAGCTTCTGTTTGCAGTAACCGCCACACGAGAGTTTCCCGTATCGACCCTCGGAACATCAGATGTTCCGTCCTTTTTTCTCGCTACAGCTTTGTAGTAGCAGGCTCCGTTTGCATCAACTTTAAGTGTCACATTTACAGAACTGCGGCTTACCCATTTTTCTCCGGTCCATTTTACGTTTATTTTTGGCACCGGTGTTGGTGTCACTGTCAGTTCAGGATCCGCTGTCGGTGTCACTGTCAGCTCTGGAGCTGACGCTGACATAGCTTCTGCGTTTTCTTCTTCCATACTGTCTCCTGCTTCTTCAGGTATCAGTTCTGTCAATAATACTTCCGGATCATCCTCACTGGAGATTTCTTCTGAAACTCTTTCCTCAGCTCCGCCGAAAGCATCCTCGCTGTTCTCCGCATTTTCTGCGTTTTCCACATCTTCCATGGTTGCATCGGAAGAGTTATCCACCATTTCCTCAGAAATATCCTCACTGTCTTCTGCAGGCTGCTCAGTCTCTCCCATAGGCTCTGTAGTTTCCTCTGCGGAAAACAGCTCCTGGCTGTCCCCAGCATTTTCTGTGATTTCTGCATCACCGCTGCCAAACTCTGCAGCCACACCGGTTGCCGGAAACACCGTCACACAAAGCGCGGCACTTAAAAAAAGTGCCAGAACTTTTTTCTTCATTTACCTTCCTCCTTTTCTCCGTGAGTTACATATTTGTTATGTCAAGGAGATATTCGCACTCCACACAGTATTATTTTTCAGAAAGTGGGGCTGACTGAAACTTGTACTGTACAGACTGTATCTTATCCGTAGACTGCCATTTGGAATCCTTGCAGGTATATTTGCGGAAGAAAACATACAGATTAAAAGTTCCCTCCTGGTCGATTCCTTCCTTGGAACCGATCTTCCAGGTGCTCCGGATCCGGTTGGAATTCGGATTCGCAGATGTGCTCCAGTAAACAGGCACCCACTTAATGTCTCCGTTTTCCGGATCCTCATTATCGGTACCTGCACCGATAACCTTAAAATCATAAAATGTATCCGGGTAGAATTCCAGAGGAGAATCCAGCCCCTCTACCGTACTGTCCTCTGCCTTTGGTTTGGATGCTTTATGTTTTTTTTCAGAATCTGTTTTTTTCGCCGGGCGGCTGTCCTGATCCAGCTCCATCCGCTTCAGATCACTTAATTTTCCATTCTCATCCTCAATCTGGATATACAGATCAACTGCCTGGTCTGTATCCAGATCTGCAAGTGTGATCTCGAACTCTTCATCCTCACTGATCAAAACCTCATCATTCACGGTATTTCCGGTCTCGATCTGAGGCACCTGGGGATTTCCGTCTTCCCCCCGCTCTGCCCATTTATAATAGCAGACGCCGTTAACGGCTGACGTAAGCGTTATCTCTGCCTGGGAATAGCTGTCCCATTTAAATCCTGTCCATTGTATTTCTGACTTTTGGGAATCCTTTGTATTGTTTTCTCCGGAACTCAGTTCCAGGTCCTCCACAGTCTGTTCTTTTATGGTGTCACCACTGTTAAATTCCGCTGCCATACAGGTAGCCGGTATCATGGTCATACCAAGAGCTACACTTAAGATCACCACAGGAAGCTTCTTTTTCCTTTCTCCTTTCGCATATGTCTTCATTATATAATTCTCCCCTATTGCTTGCAACAGAAAAGAAGCCTGATTTTGCTGTGACATAAAAGGCTCCGGAAACCTGCCGATTTCTCACACAGATTCCCGGAGCCTTCCATTCAATATTCAGTTGTGATAATAAAATTCCCTATCAGAACTCTGGTTCGATCAGTCCGTAAGTATTTCCTTTACGTTTATAAACTACGTTAACCTGCTCTGTCTCAGCATTAAAGAATACAAAGAAATTATGTCCGAGAAGCTCCATCTGTACGCATGCATCTTCCGGATACATTGGTTTGATCCCGAATTTCTTGGTACGGATGATCTTAACTTCCTCATCCTCTTCATAATCCTTATCAAGGTATGCCTTCTGGAAGTTTGTGGATTCCTGCTGCTTGTCAACGATCTTGTTCTTGTATTTACGAAGCTGACGCTCAATTACCTCTTCAACCAGATCGATGGATACATACATATCATTGCTTACCTGCTCGGAACGGATAATGTTACCTTTCACAGGGATCGTTACCTCGATCTTCTGGCGATCCTTCTCAACGCTTAAGGTTACTGAAATCTCAGTTTCAGGAGTGAAATACCTTTCAAGTTTACCAAGCTTGTCCTCAACAGCTGTTTTAAGTCCTTCGGTTACTGCTATATTCTTTCCACTAATAATAAATTTCATGACTTCCATCCCCTTTGCTGTTTTATGTTGCTATTATAACATATTAAATTGAATTTTAACATCACTTTTCAAAAATTTCATAAATTTTTTCCAAATTTATTCGATATATTCCTTCAAAATGTTTTTTTTGTCGTGAATGCGCAACTATTAGAGTATTTCATCTAATTAATTCATTACAAATGTATATCTGCACACCAGTGCCAGAAGATTGATGGGACAAAAGCATCTGCTTCACTATTTGTATATACTATTTCATTTTAGCCAGAGCTTCAAAGGGTATACTTCCGCCAAAAATATCCAAAGCACTGCCAACAGTCACATCCAGTCTGCCCTGACCTGCTTTTCGAAGCTCTTCAATATCTGCCATAGAACCCACACCGCCTGCATAGGTCACCGGATGGGCTGTATACTGTCCCAGAAGCTTTGCAAGCTCTGTTTCCACACCTCGGGCCTTTCCTTCCACATCCACTGCATGGACCAGAAATTCGTCGCAGAAGCTTCCAAGCCTTTCCATCAGCTCCGGTGTCACGATCTCTTCTGTAAATTTCTGCCATCGGTCTGTGACAATATAATATTTGCCATCTTTTTTGCGGCAGCTCAGGTCAAGTACAAGATGTCCTTTCCCTGCAGCATCACGGATCTTCTCCAGATTTTCCCAGGAGATCACTCCGTTTTTAAACACATAGGAGGTTACGATCACGTGGCTGGCGCCAGCCTCCAGATATTCTGCCGCATTCTCCGGGCAGATGCCGCCTCCGATCTGAAGCCCTCCGGGATATTTTCCCAGAGCCTGAAGTGCCTGGGCTTTTGTTGCTTCATAGTTCGGGGAATCCTTTCCGTTCAGAAGGATCACATGACCGCCCTTTAATCCTGCCTTCTTATAAAGCTCTGCATAGAATGCCGCATCCTGCTCTGACACAAAATTTTCTGCCGCCTGATCCCCCTGATCCTTCAGGCTTCCTCCTACGATCTGTTTTACTTTTCCGTTATGTATATCAATGCATGGTCTGAATTTCATAATCCTGTCCTCCATCTTCTTTCCATGCACTGATAATAGCATCTGAAACAGTTTTATGCAATGCTGTGGTAAAATATCTGTTATCTTCCTTCTACCGCATTTCCCACTGCGTTTCCGATATCATCCACTGCATTACCTACGCCGTCGCCAAGGTCCTTTACACTGTCACCCAGCTCACCGGATACAGTTCCGTCATTTTCGTTTCTGTCAGCATCCGCAGCTCCGGGTGCTGCTGTCCCGTTATTTCCATTTCCTGCAGGCGTCACGGTAATATTTCCATCGGACATCTCATTGTTATCCGTGCCGGAATCCTTAATGCTCTCTCCATTGTCCTTCACACCGTCATTGTCTGCTTTTTCTTCCATAGTTTCATCTTCTGCGGCAGTATTTTCGTTTGTATCTTTTTCATCCACTGTTTCATCCGCATTGTTTACCTCTGTGCCGCAGGCTGTAAATGTACACAGAGACAGGGTAAGCAAAGTACCAAAAAGAATCGCCTTCCATTTTTTCATATGATCTTCTCCTTTTTCTGAAAAATTCTGTATTCCTAATATGGCACTTTTTCCGTTATCCTATTCTGGGAAAAATTTCAAAAAACGCAATTTCATCAAAAAAAGACGGGGTCCGATCTTACACGAACCCCGTCTGTATTACCTGTAATTTTATTCTGTTGCGGCTCAATCTGTCAGGATCAGCCGATCACGTCACTCATATCATAACGTCCTGCCGGTTTGCCTGCAAGAAATTTGGCTGCTTCTACAGCACCTTTTCCAAAAATAGCCTTGGAATATGCAGTATGCTTGAACTCGATCACTTCGTCCTGACCTGCAAAAATTATCTCATGCTCACCTACGATAGTTCCGCCGCGAACTGCGGAGATACCGATCTCCTTATCATCGCGTTTTTCACGTTTCTGGCTGCGGTCATATACATAATGATACTGATTATCCATAGCTTCATTAATGCTGTCTGCCAGCGCAAGTGCAGTACCACTTGGTGCGTCTAATTTCAGGCGGTGATGTTTCTCTACGATCTCCATATCAAAGCCTGCAGCTGCAAGAACCCTGGCTGCGTCCTGAACCAGCTTCAGAAGTGTGTTGATACCAAGAGACATGTTTGCGGATTTCAGCACTGCTACCTTTCGGGATGTTTCTTCCACTTTTGCAAGCTGCTCCTGGCTTAAACCGGTACTGCACAGAACAACCGGGATCTGGCGTGCCGCGCTGTACTCAAGAAGCTTGTCTGTTGCCTTTGCGGAAGAAAAATCAATGATCGCATCTGCCTCTACCTGACATGCGTCAATATCGGTAAATACCGGATAGCTGTTTTTTCCCTGATCTGCAATATCAATACCTGCTACGATCTCAGCATCCGGATCTTTCTCCACAATGCCGCTGATGACCTGGCCCATATGTCCGTTGCAGCCGTGCATGATGATTTTTACCATAGTATATTCTCCTTTACCTTTCGCTTACAGTCAGATCACTTAGCAAGCTTAAGGCCGAATTTCTCGATCTCTTTTGCAAGAGCTGCCTTTGTGTCCTCTTCCATCTCGCAGAGCGGCATACGAAGCGGCCCTACGTTCATTCCCATAAGATTCATAGCTGTCTTAACAGGAATCGGATTTACTTCGCTGAACAGCGCATTGATCAGCGGAAGAGCTTTCAGCTGATCCTCTGTTGCTCCCTTGGTGTCGCCGTCGAAATATTTCATAACCATGTCATGTGTAAACTTCGGTGCAACGTTGGAAAGTACGGAAATAACTCCAAGTCCGCCAAGAGAAAGAATCGGAAGTACCTGATCATCATTTCCGGAATAAAGCTCAAGCTGTCCGTCTGCCAGAGACATCATCTTGGCGATCTGGGAAAGATCTCCTGTTGCTTCCTTGATTCCGACAATGTTCTTTACATTCTTTGCAAGGTAAGCTGCTGTAGCCGGCTGGATGTTGCAGCCTGTACGGCTCGGTACGTTGTACATGATGAGCGGAGTTTCCGGAACTGCATTGGCAATTGCTGTGTAATGAGCGATAAGACCCTTCTGTGTAGCCTTGTTATAGTAAGGTGTTACAATAAGAAGAGCGTCTGCGCCATAGGAAGCTGCTTCCTTGGACATCATGATCGCTGTCTCTGTACAATTGGAACCTGTTCCTGCGATAACAGGCACACGTTTGTTAACTTTATCAATTGTAAACTTAATTGTCTGAAGATGCTCTCCGTGTGTCAGAGTAGAAGATTCTCCTGTTGTTCCACAGATAACGATGGCGTCTGTGCTGTTCGCGATCTGATCCTCAAGGATTTCCTCAAGTTTCTCAAAATTCACCTTACCGTCTTCATGCATAGGTGTTACGATTGCAACGCCTGTTCCTTTAAAAATTGCCATTTGTCTTCCTCCTTCTTTCTTCTGTGAAATATTGCTTATTCCCGTTCCTGGTCAGTCAGCTCTGTTGTTATCGTGGTAATACTATCCACATAGGGCTTCAAAGCATCCGGAAGCCAGCGTCCGGTCATAATTATATGCATACTTTCATCCTTCTGCTTAAGCATATCGATGATCGTCTCAACTGGAGCGATTCCTTTATCCATAAGCCCGAGGATCTCATCCAGCAGCAGAAAATCACACTCTCTGGTAGCAATTACCTTCCGTGCGAAATTAAGGCCATTGAGAATATTGGTTCTCTCTTCTGCCTTTTCCTGCTCACTTAGGTCATTATAGCAGGTGTCCATTTTTTCGAAACGGAAAATCTTGAAATCAAAATTATCCAGTTCCTCAAGGAAATCCAGTTCTCTGCGTTCCCTGCCCTTGAGGAACTGTATGATGATCACACTTTTTCCCTGTGTAGCAAAGCGCAGCCCCCGGCCTACAGCCAGAGTTGTCTTTCCTTTCCCGTTCCCGCAATAAACCTCTGTTATTTCTCTTTCCATGATTTTTCCTCTTACTGTTAGTGAAACCGGTAATTCCCCATTTTTCTGATTTTTTTAATATTACCGCAGATTGGCTGGAAATGCAAGTGTTACCTTAATGTTCTCACCACTATTCCAAAATATATCCAATGTTACTCAACATATTCCAATTTACTCACCGAAACTTCATAGGCAATCCTTTTTTCTGTTTCGTTTTCACTAATCCGTTTCATGTACTCCCTGCTCTGGATCCTGCCCCAGATCAGTACATGCCCGCCTACTTCAAAAGCAGAAGCATATCTGGCATTTCTTCCCCAGCATATACATGGTATGTAATCGGATTTTCCGTAAGGTCGATTAACTGCCATCAGAAGATCTGCGATCTCTCTTCCCAACGGTGTTTTTCTGTATACAGGCGGTTTACAGATATATCCGTCCAAAAAGATCTGATTGACCGGCACAGTTTCTTCTTCCTCCCCCACAAACTTCACTTCCCGGGCAAAGACTGAAAGCACAAGCCGGTTTCTCTTTTCTTCATGACGGTTATAGGATCGGAACTGTCCGTGGATCTCGATATATTCTCCCACATAATCCTGTGTGATATCGATCAGCCGCTCAGACACCATCACCGGGATCCTGTCCTCCGAATCGCTGAGACGTTTTACCAGGATATCCATCATGTAAAATCCTTCTCCAAAGACCTGATGGCTGAAAGTAAACCCCGTAGCGATCCGTCCCATAACGGATACCTGATTGTTTTCAATAATTTTATCTGCCATAATAAGTAGCTCTCCTTCCTCTTCGTGTATTTCGTCTATATCAATCTATGTGTATTTGCGGTATAATATGCCTGAAAAATGAAAAACCAAAAATATTTTTTTATGTCTTGTAATCTCACAAAAATGTGATAGACTATAAATTTGGACATCATTTTTAACAAAAAAGATTACTTATATATGGAAAGAAAGGATTTGGATTATATGAAGACCAAGCGTGAAGATGTTCGTAACGTGGCCATTATCGCCCATGTCGATCACGGTAAAACAACACTTGTTGACGAGCTTTTGAAACAGAGCGGTGTTTTCCGTGAGAACCAGGAAGTCCAGGAACGTGTCATGGATTCCAACGATATTGAGCGTGAGCGCGGCATTACGATTCTCTCCAAAAACACCGCAGTTCATTATAAGGATGTAAAAATCAATATCATCGATACTCCAGGTCATGCGGACTTCGGCGGCGAGGTAGAGCGTGTGCTGAAGATGGTAGACGGCGTTATTCTTCTTGTGGACGCCTTCGAGGGTGCCATGCCTCAGACTAAATTTGTACTTCGTAAAGCTCTCGAACTGAACCTGCATGTTATTGTCTGCATCAATAAGATCGACCGTCCGGAAGCACGTCCGGAGGAGGTTGTCGACGAGGTTCTGGAGCTTCTCATGGATCTGGACGCATCTGACGAACAGCTGGACTGCCCGTTCCTGTATGCCTCCGCAAAGGCCGGCTACGCAGTTCGTAACCTCGATGATAAGCCTGAGAATATGGCTCCTCTTTTTGAGACTATCCTTGATGCGATTCCTGCTCCGGAGGGAGATCCGGACGGAGATACACAGGTTCTTATCAGCACCATCGACTACAATGAGTATGTAGGCCGTATCGGTGTCGGTAAGGTTGAGCGCGGAACCATTTCCGTGAACCAGGAGCTGATGCTTCTGAACCATCATGACCCTGACAAACACGAGCGTGTAAAGATCAGCAAACTCTACGAATTTGACGGACTGAACAAAGTTGAAGTTAAGAGCGCTACCATCGGAGCTATTGTTGCAATCTCCGGTATCGCGGATATCCACATTGGAGATACCCTCTGTGCAGGAGACAACCCGGAGTCCATTCCGTTCCAGAAGATTTCCGAGCCAACAATCTCCATGAACTTCCTTGTAAACGACAGTCCTCTTGCAGGACAGGAAGGTAAATACATCACTTCCCGTCA
>ULVK01034122.1_pt1 | contig 11101 bp, 5 predicted proteins | sample 1959311 | NCBI WGS metagenome assembly ULVK01 (sample SAMEA4835783, study PRJEB28245) | human gut metagenome | biome: gut microbiome; material: fecal sample | place: Denmark | collected 2008 | reverse complement strand
CACCAGCAGCGCCAGCCATAACTACAACACCGATGATAGTGAAGAGGTATGTTCCCATGCCACCTGTGGATGGAAGGGAGGAAAGTTTGGTATTGACAAAGTTACCTGCATCAACAGTTACTTCATCCGTCTCATCTGCTGTAATTGTAAATGCTTTATTCTCAGAATTTACTTTATAACCTGTCGGTGCTTTTGTCTCTTTGAATTCATAGCTGCCTTCATCAAGACCTGTAACTTTTAATGTACCGTTTGTTGCTACTAATGTAGTTGTAGCATTCTGTTCTTCATCCAGAGCAACCTTGTACTCACCATTTGTTACTTTCACAACACTAATTGGTGTTTTTGTTGCCTCAGCACCTTCTTTTTCAGCAGGAGTTACCTTTAATAACTGGAACTCTGCGCCATTCAGTGTAGTTCCTTTTGTATCAACTTTCTTTAAAGTAACATTTCCCATAAAACCATTTACTCTACTCGGAGTATACTCAACAGTCTCTGCACTTGCTGTAGCACAGTTGTTATATGTGTAATCATTTTCTACTATAGCACTATATTTTACTTCAATTGTTGCACCAGCTTCTGTAGTTGAAATAAAATCACTTAAATCTACAGTATATGTTACAGTTCCATCTTCATTAGAAACAGCAGTTGCTTTTGATTTATCTACAGTTACAGGGTTTCCAGCAATTTTAACACTATCAAGAACAAAGGTGTCTGCCTTCAGACCTGTTGAAGTATCTATTACTTTGAAAGTTGTTAAATTCTCATTAGCAGCATTTGTTTTTGGTGCCATCTGTGTAGTTACTGTAAAGTTTACACGCTGTCCTCTGTGAACAAACTTATCCCCTGTCTCTTTTGTAACCTTATATTCTGACATTTTAGCAACTACATCAGCTGATTCACTAGCCATATAAGTATCATTATCTTTGTAAGTATTTGCTACCATAAGACTATAAGTACCTTTGGTATCAAATGCACGAATAACATATGCACCGATTGGAAGTCCAAAAAATACATGACTTGTTCCATGTTCTGTTGCTGTAAAATCTACAATTTGCTGTGCATCTGCTGCATTTCTTAATCCATCAGAATCAGTAATCTGGAATGCACCGGTGGCAGCATCTTCTGAGACATAAGGATCAGCCCAATCAACGACCTTCCATGTCTGATTTCCACCCGTCACATCAAGATAAATAATATTATACACTTTCAATGTAGTATCTACATCAGCTGCTAAATTTTTAACGGTAATAGCATTTGTGTATTCATTTTCTACCTTGGCTGCAAATACCGCTGTGCACATAGACAGTACCATAACCGCTGCCACTAATAATGCACCAATCTTTTTAAATAAATTTTTCATAAGGTTTGCTCCTTTCTTTCTCTGCATTTTTCTTTTTCGCCCTTCATCGGCCATTTACAATTAATGTGTTACGATCTCTTTGCTTCTTCCTCCCTTCGTTTATTATTTATAAACAACAGGAGTGCAGTTGCAAGAATCGCTACACCACTGATTGTAAATCCATAGGTTCCCGGACCACCGGATTCTGGTAAGGAATAAAGTTTAGCATTGGTAAGCTGGTAAATCTTTTCATTACCATTTGGACTAACAGTATCCTCACCATGTGTTACCGTTATATTTCTGTCGCTTCCTACTATGATTTTCCATGGTTTTGCAGATAACTGATATCCAGCTGGTGCTTTTCTTTCAACCAATACATAATTTCCAATTGGAAGGTTCTCTATAGAAACCTTTCCATTTCTGCCAGATTCATACTGCTTAATCGGATCACCTGTTTGTTCTCCATCCGTATTAGCTTTATATAAATCAAATTCAGCACCTGACAACTTCTTTGTATTGGTCTCAGCATCAACTTTCTCAAAATCAATATTCACAACTGTTTTTTTATTAGTGAATTCGGCAATTCCAACTCGTCCGTCTGTTGTATTTCCATTCTGTGGAACCTTATTTTGCTTTTTGTCTGTTCCCATAGTGAATGTAATACCATTTGACAAATCTTCAGCAATTGCACTGTCACAATTGGTTCCTTCACCTGTTACAATACTCTGTAATTCATAACTAGTGTTGTCTGAAGACTCTTTAACTACATAATCACCTCGGGACAGTTCACTTAATTTCTTATTATCAAGTTCAAGTTTTGCGTTGGCTTCACCTACAAGCTCAAATACTGCAGTTGCTTCATTTCCGCCTTTTGCAATCTTTGCAGTTGCAGTTGCAACATCTCCATTTTTGTCTGTAATTGTGAATCTAAATGTTTCTTCCTTCTCAGCTTGTGCATCCAGTTTTTTAACGATCTGCAATTCACCAGCAATCACCTTCACAGTATAAGTGCCTGTTGATGCTACACTTGAATCAACACTAATTCCACCCTTTGGTTGTTCAACTAAATCAGGTTTTGGAGCATTTTCAGCTGTATATACTTCTTCATCCGGCTCCTTAATCTTAGCTAGTTTTTGTTTTCTTACTTCTTTTGAATATGGATGATAAGTAACCGTTAACTGATACTCCTCCACCTTTTCTCCAACTGAATTAGCAAGGTGCTCATCAGCATTTCCCCTAACTATTTTATAAGTATAAGTGAAATATCCTACTGCATCCTTAGAACCAGGATATATATACTGATATCGTCCTTCACTGCCAATGGTTAACTCTTTATCCGTATTTAATTTCTTAATATCAGCATCTTCCAAATCAGGTAATTTAACACTATTCTTACCAGCATCCATAGGCTCCACAGCCGTTAAAGTTTCCTTTTTATTGAGCTGTACAACTTTTATCGTTTCAGCAAGTTCATTTCCAAAATTCTTTGCCGTTATTGGATCACCTTTGAATACTGTTATTTTTTTACTGCCGATATTTAAATTAAGAAGCTTAACATTAACAGATGGTTGCTCAAACTCTTTAATACCACCGCCATTCAGATAAATACCTGAATCTGCACCATTAGTAGGAATCATGTTTCCACCAATGAAGTCGTCTTTCGCCTGAATCCGGAAACTTGCATTCCAACCTTTGTCATTCTCGTTCTCTGTGGCTGCATTTCCAATTCTGGCCGCCTGTTCTTTCCAGGTAATTTTAGTTGTACCGTCACCCCGTTCAACAATCGTAACTTTTCCCACTACCGAACCTGTAGTACTATCTGTCCAGATAATTTCCTTCGATCCGTCGTTATTGGTTTTAATTTTTCCTGTTCCCAGCCTACTGTTAGTTGCCAAATCATTTAACCCATCATCCGTAAGCTTAAATCTTGCATCAATCACATCTACGATTTCTTTAGGCTGCACTGTAAACAAATCACCAATACTACCAGCAATAACATTAAATGTGTTTACTAAGTCGTTTAGACCACTAGTATCATACGCATACTTCTTAGTACCATCGCTAGATTTAGTTGCTATATATTGGCTCAGAAATTCGCTTCCGGTTATTGATTTATGACGGTAGTATTCGTATTTGTATCCGTGTCCGCTGTTACTTGATGTAGAAGAATGTCCTAATTTCCAGTTAAAACTACCCGCATCATTAAGCCCAACACCAACCGTATACAAAGTTGCCTGTTCTTTTATAGAATTCGCATTATTGGCAACCATACAATTCCAGTTATCATTATTATTATGTCCTGGCAAACCATCTGTCATAAACACTACATACTTATTTTTTTCGTGCTTTGCACTTGATAACTGATTTCTAGCAGTCGCCAATGCAACTCCCATTGGTGTTCCACCGGAAGCATCCTTGTTATCAATTGTACGCTTTAAACTTGACACATCTTCATTGTTGTTTAATTGCTTAAATTTCGAATTCGTTATTGAAGTATTACCTCCCTCACTTCCACTATACCAGATTATTGCTATTTCACTCTCCGGTGATTTAGACTTTAAGGTATCTATAAAAGTGTTCGCTGCATTTTGTAATGCTACAAGCTTGCTAGTATTAGTATTAGCTATGCTATCATTCATAGAATCACTAGCATCCAATACCATTACTACACTCGCACCTTGTGCCTCCACATCTCCTTCGCGTCCAGTTGTTTCTGCATTCAGATTAATCTTATAAATTCTATTCTCATAATCAACAACTTTGGCTGTTTTGCTACTGGTAAGATTATTTTCGGCTTCTTCCTTCTCAGTGTAGTTAATGATCTGTTTGTTCTCAATTTCATTCGTACCATCTGCTTTATAAAGCTTAGCAGTTGCCTTATTATTTTCAACTGATACTTTTACTTTATAACTCTCTGTAGATTTAACATAGCCAGACGGTGCCTCTGTTTCTGTCAATGTATAAGTTCCGACTGAAAGATTTTCAAACTTCAAAAGACCATTTTCATCAGATGTTACATTATACGTTTTCGCTGAATCACCATCCAATGTAAGAGTAAATTTTGCTCCAGGTAATGACTGATTGCTTGTATTTACCTTTGTAATTTCGAGACTGGCTACATTGTTGCGTGTATTAGTAACCGTTACCTTCGCATCACTACCTAACTCAATTTTTCCTGATGCTTTATCAGTTGTATTAACATCCTCTGCCGCCTCAATACTGTACTCAGGATTTCCATAATCCGTTGGATTAAGATTGATCTCGTTAACCTCAAAGCTTGTTCCAGCTAAAATTTGTTCAAGAACTACTGTGTATCCTGCAGGAACTGAAGAAACAACACCATTAACTGCACTTCCACACACAGTCTTATTTTTTGCCTTCTTTAATGGTCCATTTTCACTTGTATAATAATTTCCTTCAGAATCTTGCAGATAATAATTTCCTGTATACTTCTGACCATTCAACTTTATCTCAAAATCAAATTTATCATTTACAGGAATATCCCCTTTAATCTTTTTGGTAATACACAGCTTACGACTATTTTTCTCACTACACTTGTTAGTAAAAATTACCCATGGTCTACTGCCAACTGTAGCTTCGTTAGAAATAACATTTCCATCCTGACTTGTTGTCACTTCATCATTGATGAAAACCTTATCATATTCGTTCTTTGATACACCAAGTTCTTTAATCCTATATTTCGTATTTGCCTTAAGTCCAGAAAAAGTTGCGTACTGACCAGGTTTCAATGTAAATACCTTATCCTCACTGAATTCAACTTTTCTACCATCGTCTAAAATACCATTAGGAGTTGATGGAACATAATTTTCTTTTTCATCCTTAACAAGTAACTGAAATTTAAACTTTACATCTGCATACTTCTCTTTATCTGTATTACTCAACTGTTTCTGAACCTTAACAGACCCATCCGGAACTGTTGGAAGATTGAACTTAAGCTTACAGTTGGAATCACCCTTACCTCTTTCGAGATAATAGAAATTAATTGTATGCACTGTGTAATCTTTGAAAATATCCTTTCTGCTAACAAAATCTCCTTCTTTTTCTGCTCCTGCCTCTTTAAATAAATTTTTTAAAGTATAATTGTTACTACCAACTTTAACTGTACCCTCAGCAAAATCAATAGAACCAGACACTGAATTATGAATACCACCAATATCCAACACCAAAACGCCATCGATGTAAACCCATACATCATCATCTCCAGAAAACTCAAATACCATATTATTACCATTAATTTTTCCGTCTTTTGGCTGAATGAATTTAGCTGACATTGTCATACCAAAATGGAAATCTGGAGATTTTTCTGAAATTTGAGGAATACCCCAGTATTTATGATCACCTAATGTATTGAATGGAAAGAAACTTCCATGTTTCGAACCTTGTTGTAGGTCTATTGGATCTTTACTACTTCCTGGTACCTTATATACAGTAAACTCTTTTGTATTTTTATTAAACTGTGCAAAATTTTTAGTACTATCATATTCATAGTAACCATCTGCATCTTGTTTAAATAAGTAATTTGCATCAGAATAAAACTCCTTGCCCGTACCTTCCTTCGTTGAGAATAAATACGAACTACTCTCTTTTTTACCCTTATCTACTATCGGATATGAATCTTCTCCCAATCTCTTTTGCATAATGCCAAGAGAGAGATCAGATGGCCCTCTATACTTATTATAATCCTCGTTTCCTCCATCACTTCCATTACTAAACTTCAAAGAATGACCTTCATTTATTCCAGCAGTATCGTAATTAAACATATTGATAGTAATACCTCTTTTAGCACTATCAACAGTTTCCTCCACACCATAACTACTAGTTGTCTGTACAGAAGTGAAATCATCTGCCAACCATACAACTGAGAAAGTAGAAAAACTCTCTGTTTCAAAGTTTGCACTTTCAATCTCTCCATTGTCGGTTGTACTTACTTCAGCCTGTCCATCGTTGCTCATATTAACAACTTCTGTGACATTACCATTTGCATCCTCCACAAAATGTACCAGAGATACATTCATGTTTTCCTGTGCTGTATCTGTTTCAGCTACATCTTCTGGGATTTCTGCTTCTTTGTAGGCTATAGATACCCTGACACTTCCGTTCTGCGCTTCGATCTTAGTTCCATCGTCATTCAGAAAACTAATATCGTATGCAAGAAAACCTGCTACTGTATAACTCTCATTTTCTGCACCCTCGTGAAGCTGTTTCTCGATATCTGCATACTGGTCAGAACCTTTCTCGATCGGAGTCACAACAAACTGTGCACCTTCCGGAATAACGCCCTTCGCTGCTGTTGCAGTTACAACTACATTACCAACTTCCTGGGAATAAGAAACTTCTTCGCTTTCCAGAACATCCTCAGGCTCTTCTGCCTCATCACTGCTGTCAACAACCTGTGCCATATCACTTCTTATGTAAGCCTCGGTTCCTTCCCAGGAAACCTTGTACCAGGTTGCTCCGTCCTCTGCTGTTACGGTATCCAGAAGTGTGAACTGTGTTCCTGCGTTTACAGTTGCCAGAACCTCTGCCTCGATAGATGGGCTGACGCGAAGATTCGTATCGTCTCCCAGAACCTCGATCAGGCTTGTCTCACCATTCTCATCTGCTGCCGGAACCTCCTCCGGGCTCGCAATATCCTCTGCCGGTTCTTCCACCACATCCGGATCCTCTGCCGGCGCTTCGGTAGGTTCAGCATCCGGATTCTCTGCTGCCGGTGTCTCAGCTGCATCCTGCTCAGGCTCGTCCGAAATATCCATTCCGTCCGTAAGCTCCTCTGATGCGATAGACGCCTCGTCCTCATTACCGGAAACAGCTTCCGCCTCGACATCTGCTGTCTCAGGAGAATCCCACATAACGGCAAAAACAGCTGCGTTGCCAGTCTCAACCTGAAGTGTCTGGATCTGTTTGCCCTCGTTGACATTCAGAACCTTCAGATCCTCGTTGGCCTGTAAGGTGTTAACATCAGTATCACCGGTACTGCTGTTATAATGAAGCTTCTCAACGGTTACACTCGTGCTGGCTGCATCGGTAAGCTCCGGTGCTGCCGGTGTCTTGTACTCAAAAGTTACTCTGACTCTGCCGTTCGGCTCGACTCTGTTTCCGTCGCCATCAGCAAAATACACATCATACGCAAAAAAACCTCTCAGGCTGCTGCCCTTGTCTGTAGCTGCTGCTGAAAGCTTCTGAGAAACTGTATCATAAGATACGGATGAATTCTCGTTTACGCCGTCAGCCTTCAATGCTGTATTCTGCGGAAGAGCTCCGTCCTCCAGTGCCTCTGCTGTTACTTTAACAGAATCATTTTCATATGTAAGCGTCGATTGCTGCGCCTGTTCCGTTTCCTCCTGGTCAGCGCTGCTTACATCCGGTGTCGATTCTTCGGCCGCTGGTTCAGATGTAATTTCGCCATCTGTAAATATATCCTCCGTTCCATCTCCGAACGCCTCACTCGCGGAGATTGTATATGCACTTGGCATACAGGATACCATCAACGCCAAAGCCACCATAAATGCCAGGAGTTTTCTGATCTTATTATTCCTTAATTTTTTCATACCTTTCCCGCTTTCCTATGTGTGCATTAACGTGTACTGTATTTCTTATTACTTTACTTCTGTTTATATTCCTTTCTCTTAAAAAAGCTTCATGTTTTTAGCCGGTGAGTAAACAGGTTACACCTTTTCAATATTTTACCCTTATGTGATTGTAATATCAATATACCAGGCATTTTTGGTAAGGATATTGACATTATCAGATGCTATCGAAAATCAGTCTTCAACTCCTCCTTCTTAACTTACTCGTTTACTGGTTCTTTTCGCCTGATTTCTCCGATAAAATCTGACTATTCGTGATATTTATTATACAACACTACCAGTTGTTTTGTAAGTCCCGTTTTTTCAAAAAAAAGTGCCTCTGTCACTATTTTAACATGAATTTTTTCAGCTCATCCCGCTTCTTGACATTCAGCTTGCAAAAGATATCCGTAAGGTAATGCTTGACAGTATTAATGGAAATCCCCAGATGCTCTCCGATCTCCTTATTGGTCCATCCCCCACTTGCCAGCATGGCAATAGAAAACTCCATCGTCGACAGCTCCCCCGTAACCTTTCTCCGGTTTTCCGGATTATGAAGCGCCATCCAGCCCCTGCTGAAAGAAATCACACCCTCCGTGATCCGCTGATACGCCTCCGGATCCCGGTTCCGGATACAAGCCTCGATCAGCCCCCGCAAAAGCCCATGATGCTCAATAAAAGGCTCCAGAAACCCATCCATCTTCGCCAGCTCCCAGCTCCGGAGCATCTCCTCCTGCGCCTCCTGCTTATGCTTTCGGTTGATCGCACACACCGCCATCATACAATGGATATACGTCATACTGATCGGATACGGCCTCTCCGCCATAAACAAAGCAGCCTTACCCATCCCATAAGCACTCCATATCTCCCCGTTAAGATAAGTATGGTGAGCCATCACATACGTGGCAAAAAGCCTCAGCCCCTCAGGAAGCATCCTGCTGTACTCCCCAAAAGCAGGCATCCCATCCGTAGGCAGATGAAGCAAAACCGCCCCCACATACCCCGCCAGAAGACAGGACGCATAAACATCCTTAGGAACCTTCTTCTTCATAGCAATCTTCACACAGGACTGGATCCCCTCCATCCCCCGCTTAGCCGCCGCCACATTCCCCAGAGTCAGATTAGAATACCCATACAAAATACACGCCGAAAGCTTCAGCTCAATAACCCTGCTGGACAAATACCCCCTCGTGATCTCACAACACTCCTCCGCCTGCCCCGTAAAATAAAAAAGCTCAGCCCGCGCAATATTCCTCAAATCCACATCCACAAACCCCTCAACAACCTCCCGAGCCCTCCCAGGCTCAAAAGACGAATTCAAAAGCGGCAAAACCACATAATCACACATACAACCCACTCTCCTCCAAAACCCAGGCAGCCCCCAAAAGACCGCCCTCAAAACCAAACCAACAAACCTCCGAAGCCCTCACACAAGCCACATCAACACACATCCGAAGCCCATCACACAACCCTCATCAACACACATCCGAAGCTCATCTCTCAACCCTCATCAACATACATCCGAAGCTCATCTCTCAACCCTCATCAGCACACATCCGAAGCTCATCTCTCAAGTCCCACATCAGCACACATCCGAAGCTCTTCTCTCAAGCCACATCAGCATACATCCGAAGCTCATCTCTCAAGCCACATCAGCACACATCCGAAGCTCTTCTCTCAAGTCACACAAAACAGTCACCAAAACTCCGGATATCAATCAATCAGTCAATCAGTCAACCAATCAGGCCAACCATCTTTTTCCATAATTATAATCCAAAATACTCCAAAAATAAATTTAAATATTACACAAAAACACTACAATATATCCAAACCAGCCTCTATTCCCCAATCCCCTCACGACAAACCGCAAAAAACTCACCCCACCCACATCCAACGCAGCGCCGATGCCACACCACCTCCCGGCACATCACAAGGAAACTCAGCCCCTGCAGCCATCCAGCGCAGCGTTGATGACCCACCACCCTCCCGTCAGACCACCACACCTCACACCCCCACACAAAAAAAGAGCCCCCAGGTCCAAACACCCAGGAACTCTCCCAAAAACCAAACAACATCATCTCCCACTCCGCAACTTCCTCAGCTCCCTCTCCAACCGATCCGCACGCGCCTTCTCCCTCAACGTATTCACCCTCTCTTCACTCCGCCCCTGTTCAATCCCTTGAGTGATTCCCTGGCTGATTCCTTGGCTAATTCCCTGTTCAATCCCTTGGGCGATTCCTTGACTGATTCCCTGTTCAATCCCCTTATTAATCCACATCTGCTCAATCTCAAAACTCTTCATATACGCCACCGTAACCTTTCCGCCTCAAACATCTCTTCTACCCCTCCGCAGCTTCCTCAGCTCTCTCTCCAGCCGATCCGCACGCGCTTTCTCCCTCAACGTATTCGCCCTCTCTTCACTACGCCCCTGTTCAATTCCTTGACTGATCCCCTGTTCGATTCCCTTATTAATCCACATCTGTTCAATCTCAAAACTCTTCATATACGCCACCGTAACCTTTCCATCTTCTTTAACAACCCTGACCATCTCCAGCAACTCCCTCAAAACATCATTTACCGCATTCACCTCCCGGGTATCCTCCATAAACCGAAGCAACGCCACCAGCTCCTCAGGCACACCCGCGCCATCCCCCTTCGTATTCAGAAAAACCGTCCTCAGCCCATCATCATACTCCATCTCCGGAACCTCCTCACACATATTCCGGATCGTATACACCATCCTACCCCGATCAAACGGATCATACGAACAGACAAAGATCACAAAAACCCTCTTAAGCTTCCCGAAACCCTCACCCTTCTTCAAACACCGGCTGTCGATGATTGCATGGTAAAACCGCACCCGCTTCGGCAGATCCTTCAGACTCACAACATCACCATTATTATCCGGCTCAATATCAAAAACAGCAGGATCCGCCAAAACATCCATCAGATCCTCCTCAGCCAGAACATCAAGCCGCGCCCCGCGAAACTCCTCATCCCGGCCACCAAAAACCCTCTGCGCAACAACCCGAAGCCTCCCGATCTCACGCCCCAGCACCACCTGCAACAGCAACCTGCAAAACCTCTCACCAATACCAGGAAACGTCATCACCGCATTAAACAAAAAATCATCCAGAAGATTCATATCCTCAAGCCGCTTCCTCTGCATAAGCCT
>ULVK01064673.1_pt1 | contig 11119 bp, 10 predicted proteins | sample 1959311 | NCBI WGS metagenome assembly ULVK01 (sample SAMEA4835783, study PRJEB28245) | human gut metagenome | biome: gut microbiome; material: fecal sample | place: Denmark | collected 2008 | reverse complement strand
CCGTCACCGCGACGGCCAAGGCTGGCGGTCAGGTCACCATCAAGGCTGAGACGACCATCGGCGCGAAGAAGTATGCCGCTGAAAAGACGATTTTCGTTACAGTACCAGAGTTGCCTTCAGCCAGTATAACGATTGTTCCCGTATGCGGGAAAGCAGGAGAAAAAGTCAGAGTTCCAGTCATACTGGAAAATAATCCGGGCTTTGCTGATCTCAGTATTGAGATTGATTACGATAGTGCCGTTGTCGAACTTACAGATGTCCAACCAAACAATGAAGTTGGAGGCAATTTTACACCTGCACAGAATTACACCGTAAGGCCGTATGTGCTTAACTGGGTCAACGATGAAAACAATAATCTCTTTAATGGTGTGTTGGCAATTCTGACTTTTACAATCAAACAGGACGCGCCACTTGGTTCCTATCCGATTACAGTTGACTATTATCGAGGCATAACGGGAAATAACATCGATGGTGAGGATGTCAATTATGATAAAGATTGGAATCGTGTCCCACTGAATTATATAAGTGGGAAATTGATTGTTTGTGCTTATACGCCAGGAGACATAAATGGCGATGGTGAGGTTGATATCAATGATGCCATTTGTTTGCTGAAATATGTTGCAGGGTGGAAACTTGATGGCGTGGTCATAGAAGCGCTGGATGTAAATGGTGACGGCCGCGTCAATACAAAAGATGCAATTCAGATTTTGCGTTATATCGCAGGCAGGAATGTTACCTTGTATTGAGGAAGGATTTCTACATGAAACGAATAATCATTGGCTGCCTACTGACAGTTCTACTGCTTTTTTCGTTGCCGATCAGTGCGGCAGCTGCCGCGAAACCAAATGTGTCAATTCAATGTGTTTCTGCTGAGTCGGGAGAAACAGTAAGCGTTGCAGTGATTTTATCTAGAAATACTGGCTTCGCCGATCTCAGTCTTGAGATCGAGTATGACGCAGCAGCGCTCCAGTTGGTGAAGGTTGAACAAAATACTGCGGTGGGCGGCAATTTTACAACTTCAGAGCATCTTTTCCAGCAGCCATATGTGCTCAACTGGGTTGCTACGAGCAACAACACCTTTAACGGAACGCTTGCCGTTTTGTACTTCCAGATCAGCGTTGAAGCAGTAGGGAAATACCCGATCACGATTAGTTACTACAAAGGCATGAACGGGGATTATATTGACGGAGATGACGTCAATTACAATCAGGATTTTGAACCGCTGCACCTGACGTATTCAGCAGGGAAAATTACGGTAGAGGAGCCGGAAACGCAGATCACCGTCACACTCGGCGGGAAAACGGAAGTTCTATCCGCAAAGCACGCGCTCACCGGGCAGATCTGTGTGGCAGGCTATCGGGAAAACGGTCAGCTTTGCTCCGTGAAGTTCTATCCTGCGGCAGAAAAAATCACAGCCTCGGTTGACCCCGGTGCAATCCGCGCAAAGGTATTCTGGCTGGATAGCAGCCGCCCGGTCTGCGCTGCAAAAACCATTATGATGTAAAGGGGACGCGTCAGGCTGACACATCCCCCCACATACAGACCAGAAGAAAAGCAGGCGCCCCGTTTTCACGGAGCGCCTGCTCTCTTTTTCAAGATTCCTTATGATACCCAAAGTTGGAGATCATATAATCGCTGTCGCGCCAGTTTTCCTTGACGCGTACCCACGTCTGCAAAAAGACCTTCGTGCCCATAAAGCGTTCGCAGTCCTTGCGCGCATCCGTGCTGATTTTTTTGAGCATCTGACCATTCTTGCCGATGATAATGCCCTTGTGGCTGGCCTTTTCACAGTAGATCGTTGCGTCGAGGTCGATAATGCCGTCGTCGCGTTCCGAGAATTTTGTGATCTCGACCGCCGTACCATGCGGAATTTCCTTTTCCAGATTCCACAGCAGCTTTTCGCGGATGATCTCGGCCATGACCTGCTTCTCGGGCATATCGGTCGAAATGCCCTCCGGGAACATGAACGGCCCCGGCTGCGCAAAGTTCTCGCAGACCTGCATCAGGCTGTCCAGCCCGTCGTGCCACTTTGCACTGATGGGAATCACATCCGTAAAGTCCAGCAGATCTTTATAGGCCGCAATAACCGGCAGCAGCGTTTCTTTTTCCACGGTATCGATCTTGTTGATGACCAGAATCGCCGGAACCTTTGCTTCCTTGATTTTCTCAATCAACTCCTGCTCCTGCGGGCCGACGTTTGCAATCGGCTCGACGAGCAGAATAACGGCATCGACGTCAGCAACCGATTGATTTACAATGTTCACCATATAATCGCCCAGCTTCGTGCGCGGTCGATGGAAGCCCGGCGTGTCGATAAACACCAGTTGTGTATCGCCGCGGTCAACAATAGCGCAGATGCGGTTGCGTGTGGTCTGGGGTTTATGGGAGACAATGGCGATCTTTTCGCCGACGAGTGCATTTGCAAGCGTGGACTTGCCAACGTTCGGGCGGCCTGCGATCGTGATCATCGCGGTTTTGGTATTCATATGTTTCTCCTTATCTCGGAATTATCTCGGCAGTTCGATTTCGGCCAGAATGGCCTCTTCGGCGGCACGCATCTGCTTTTTCATCGGCCCCTCGTCCACATGGTCGTAGCCCAGCAGATGCAGAATGGAGTGGATGGTCAGATACCCGACTTCGCGCCGGGCACTGTGGCCGAATTCTGCGGCCTGCTGTCTGGCCCGTTCGAGGCTGATGGCCATGTCGCCCAGCGGCACAAGGCCGGTATCCGGGTCTTTGTAAGCGTCCCACGATGCGGGAAGCTGCCCCGCTGTCAGTTCAAACATCGGAAATGACAGCACATCCGTCGCCTTGTCGATCTTGCGGTATGCGTTGTTGATGGCGCGGATGCCCTCGTCGTCTGTCACAAGGACATTGATCTCACAAGGGGTGTTGACACCCTGATGGGCCAGCGCGGCAGTGATACATTTGGAAATCTGCTGCTTGAGCGCAAAGTCGCGCAGACTGCGGCCTTCGCAGCGGATGACAATGCGATGCTTCATTTCTTCTCCCTCTTCCAGTCCGGCTTCTTTGTGAAGGTTCGAGCGCGTTCGTCCGGCAGCCGGTTCTTTTCGTATTTATCATAGGCTGCGACAATGCGCTGCACCAGCACATGCCGCACTACATCCGCAGGTGTCAGACGGCAAATCTGGATATCCTCCACGCCGTCCAGTACGCGGATGGCCTCCTTCAGACCGCTGACCTTGTCGCCCGGCAGGTCAATCTGCGTGATATCGCCGGTAATGACGATTTTCGAGCCGAAGCCGAGGCGTGTCAGAAACATCTTCATCTGCTCGCGGGTGGTGTTTTGTGCTTCGTCGAGAATGATAAAGCTGTCGTCCAGTGTCCGCCCGCGCATATATGCCAGCGGCGCAACCTCAATATTTCCGCGCTCAAGATACTTTCCATACGTCTCTGGCCCCAGCATATCGAACAGCGCGTCGTAAAGTGGACGCAGGTAGGGGTCAACCTTGTTCTGCAGATCGCCCGGTAGGAAGCCAAGCCGTTCGCCTGCCTCAACGGCGGGGCGCGTCAGGATGATGCGGTTGACTGTTTTGGCGCGGAAAGCCGCGACGGCCTCTGCCACGGCAAGATACGTCTTGCCCGTACCGGCGGGGCCGACGCCGATGGTGATGGTGTTTTTCTCAATGGCTTTGAGATAATTCTGCTGGCCGATGGTCTTGGCCTTGACGGGCCTTCCCTTGGCTGTCACGCAGACGACATCCTTGGCCATTTTGCTGACCTGATCTTCGTTTCCTGTGTTGACAAGATTAATCAGATAGCGCACCTTCTGCTCATCAATCTCCTCGCCCTTGGCAGACAGCGCCAGCAGCGCCTCGATTGCGCGGCAGCCCTTGTCGGCGGCTTCCTCGTCGCCTGTGACTTTGAGTTCGTTGTTGCGGTTCGTGATTTTGATGCCGAACGCGTCTTCGATTTTGCGTACATTTTCGTCAAAGGAGCCGAAAACATCAATCAACTGTTCGACACGCTCGGCATTGATGGTCCGTTCTGTCATTCAATCGCTTCCTTTAGGCTTGCGGGCCGCATGCGAGCAATCATTTCCTCGCACCGCAGACTTGCGTGCAGGCGGATACAGCCGCCGGAACGCTCCGTCCGAACAGAGCAGCCCGTAATGGTTCCGGCAATCATATCGCGCAAGGCATCTGCCTGCACCAACTCCAAAAGCCGGTCTTCCGCGTCCTGCGCCCGCAATTTTTCTTCTCTTGTATCATACTCACAAATTCTTGTAATTGCAATCCCCAATGGCAAAGAAAAACCGCCAGGAAGCGTGAAATACTGCGTTTTTGTCTCTTTTTCATAAGACCGCTCCGGTACAGCTGCACAGAAAAGCGAAATACGCCGCCGTCCGACAAGCAAACTGACCGCATAGCGCGGCGCAGCACGCCGCTCCTTGACCTGCTCTGTCTCTGGGACGATGCACACGGCCTGCCGGACCGTCTCGGCGTAGATCTCTGCCCGTGCCGCCGTTACCTGCGTTTTAAAGTCGAAATCCGTATAAGCGGACACCAGCAACTCTCCGCTTGCAACAGCTTGCCCCGGCACACAGAGGCAGTTTCCGGCCACAGCCTCCACGCGCGTCAGAACGCCTGCGCGCGCCGCGATTACGTCCGTTGGTGCTTTTCGGTCCAGAACGGGCTCTTTGTCAGGCCGTTCCCGCACGACCACACGCGCGCACATGCCGCTCTGCTGCACGGTCAGCCACTGCAGCTTCGGAATGCGCAGAAGCATCTGATTTTTCAGTTCCTGCGGCTTGATCGACGGCCCATATGTTCCAAAGCCTACGCCAAGTTCCTGCAGTTCCCGCAAAATCTGTGCACTCGGCACAGCCTCGTTGCCCTCAACTTCATAGAAAAAAACAAACTTCGGCACAAGAATTGCTGCCGTAATAGCGGCTGCCAGCAAAATAAGAAGCACGGGCCGCTTCCACAGCCCGTCGAACACAGCAGAGAAGCCGCTGCGCTCGAGAACTGCACAGTCGCAGCCACCCATGCGAATCTGCTGCGCTGCACGCGCCTCATCCCGCCGCAAAATCCAGATCTCAGCGGTAAAGTCGTCCGGCTTTGCGCAGAAATGAAACGCGATACGCGCCTTTGCCAGTCGCTGCATGCACCATTCCGGGCTTGCTCCCGTGATGGACAGCCGAGATACGCCGAGAAAAAACCAGATCACCCGCCACATCCGCGCAGACCTCCCTCGCCGTAGGTCAGAGAGTCGATTTGACCAATGATCGTCAGCCGTTCGCGGTGCATCTGCCGAATCTCCAGCCCGCTTCCTACAACGGTCAGACTTCCGATGTTCAGCCCGATCACGATCCGCTCCCGGTTATATTCCAGAATTCCGGTGTGCCGGTCAACCGAACATTCCCGAAATCCGTTGACCTCCAGATGCGGCAGCCCTGCGGCAATATCCATCGGCAGTCCCAGCCGCATGGATGCGGCGGCCAGATACGAACGCAGTTTTTTCAAACGGCAGCGCCTCCTGTTTTTCGTTTGCTATATGCTTATGCCGGACAGACTAATTCTTTCCATGGCTGCATAGGTTTTTATCCGAGGGAGGGGAGAGGCATGAGAAAGCTATTTCAGGCGCTTGCGCTTCTGGCGGCGTTTGTTCTGCTGATTGCTCTGCCGCAGGTTGCGGCGGATGGTGTACGCAGCGCGCTCACGCTTTGCGGACGGGTGATCCTGCCGTCGCTGTTTCCGTTTTTTGTGTGCAGCAATTTATTCCTGCTGCTCGGCTTTTCTACGCGGTTTTCCGCGCGATTCGGCGGCGCGGCGGCAAAGCTTCTGCGTCTGCCGCCCGCAGCGGGCAGCGCGTTTCTGCTCGGCCTTCTTGGCGGCTATCCGGCGGGCGCACAGGCTGTTGGGGTGCTTTATACACGCGGTGAACTCTCCGAGCCGGACGCTGAACGCGCGCTTGCCGTCTGTAATCAATCCGGGCCGTCGTTTATCTTCGGCGTGCTCGGCGGCGCAGTCTTCAAAAGCGCGGCGGCAGGCGCTTTTTTGTACGCGGTTCAAATCATTTCCGCTGTACTTGTTTGCCGCTTGACCGCGAAAAAACAGCCCACGTCCGCAAAGTCTGCTGCCAAGCCGCAGCAGCCCGAATCTTTTGCCGCAGCTTTTTCCGAGTCAGTGCGCCGCGCAGGGATGAACGCAATTCAAATCTGCATGTTTGTTACGGTCTTTTCCGTTCTCTCCCGCTATTTTCTGCTTGCCGCAGGCCGCTTCCTGCCGTCAGAGGCACTGCCGTTGTTCCTCGGTACGCTGGAACTGTCCGCAGGCTGCGCGGCGCTGACAGACTGCGCGCTTGCGCTTCATTGGAAGCTGTGCATTGCATCAGTGCTTTTGTCCTTCGGCGGCATAAGTGTTCTGGCACAGAGCCGGGCCGCCGTGCAGGAGTACGGGCTGAGCGGAAAGCAGCTCCTGCCGTGCAAGGCGCTTCAGGCTACGCTTTCCTGCACGCTCACGCTCATTGCCGCACCGCTGCTGCACGCGGAAAGCTGGCCCGCTGCCGCGCTTTCCGGCGTGGAGAGCCCGGAAACGACAGGGGCAGTGTCACTTCTTCTTTGTGCGGTAAGTCTTCTGCTGTTTCGCAAAAAGTACCATAGCAATTTGCGCGGAAAGCGTGTATAATGGGGGCAACACGAAAGAAAAGAGAGGCGGCTTGCCATGCTGTTCCGAAAGAAGATCGACCGCTACTGTACCTATTGCCAGTTCGCGGGGAAAATTGACGATGAAACGATGGTCTGTCAGTTCTGCGGCATCGTCCCCAGCAACCACCGCTGCCGCCGCTTCCGCTACGACCCCCTCCGACGCATCCCCGGCCGCCCCGCCGCCCCCAAGCACACCCACGACGACGCGGATTTTTCCCTGTAACCCTGCGTTCGGTAGAAAGCAACGACTTTTCGGAAACTTACGGCGAATCCGCACACAGTTTCCTATCTCGTTGTAGGGGCCGATGCCCACATCGGCCCGTGTGGAAGTCTCGAATTCGCTGTGGATTTTCGTAAAAACCGGTGCATCCTGCCGGGTCGATGTGGGCATCGACCCCTACGGGATTCTGCGTAATCCACACCATTCCATAAAAAATGAACCGCATTGATATGCTTGAATGGAGAAAATCTTCACCGATTTTCTCCATTTTTTCTGTAAACCTGTTGCGAAGAAGATTTTTCCTGTGTACAATAGAACTAAGTAGTATTCACTAAAAATAAGAGAAGAAAGAGGGATTTACCATGAAAAAGCAGTCTGGATTCCTCCGCCGCCTCACCGCCCTTGCACTCGCCCTGTGCATGCTGGCTGCGCTGACGACAGAGATCTTCGCAGTGAAGAATGCTACATATAGTACATCTGCGGGAACAAAGTCAACAAATAAACAAATATCGGTTGGAACACATATTGCATTAGGCAAGCGGAACAATAATACAATTAGCTGGCAAGTCGTAAAACTGGCGAATGATAATACAGCGATTTTATTTTGCGACTACATAATGGATATTGTAGGATATGGGCCGACATCCTCTTATTCTTACATAGGCTCCGCTATGGAAGCGTGGTGCCAAACATTTATTGGTGGTAATTCTTTTGATGAGGATGAAAAGAAATTATTTATTAGCGGTACCGTGACCGAGATTCTCTCCGCGCAGCGTGATGCAGCAGTCGTCACTGCGGAGATTGCCTGCATGCAGGATAGCGGCGCGCGCGTGATCTGTGCGTTTTATGACGCGGACGGACGTCTGCTGCACACGGTGATCCAGCCGCTCCAGTCCGGCAAAAACAGCCTCTCCTTTACGATCAGCGATGCCAATGCAGCATGCGCAAAGCTGTTCGTGCTGGATGCGAAAAACGCCCCGGCTGCAGCCGGAAAAACCGTCCAGCTGAACAGCTGATGGCCGATTTCAAAATTCCAAACGCGCCGGAGGGGACAAATATCCCTCCGGCGCGTTTGCGCGTATTGATAAAAGCAGACCATGGAAAAGCAGTTTATCCCTCAAACGCCTGCGTAACCGGCGCCGAAAGGAAGGTCCAGTTCCTTCTGTGTGGTGTCGTCGCACCAATCCGGCGAGAACGAATCGGTTCCGAGCGGGGCTTTGAAGATCGGTTCCGCGCGCATGGGAAGACTGTAATACACAGCAGAGTTGTGCATCAGTTCACCTGCAAAATACAAGAAGGGGACAATCAGTGTTTCGTCGTGGCGGGCGTAGGCGTAAAGAATGCGGTCGGCCAAGCGAATCTCCGAACGTTGAAGCATTCGTGTCTGGTACATATGGTCAAGAATGCGCCCGGCTTCGCTTTCGTCAATGCCAAGCTGCCGGGAGGCAAAATCTGCTGTGAAATTACGCTCACCGGGAACGCAGTAGGCCAGCACCAGCATATCCAGATAATGTTCCTGCGCAAGAAAGGCAAAAAACTTCTGATAGGCAGCGCTGTTTTTCATGATAGAGGCGTAGCCCTGCTCGGGCTCCGGCATAAGAAGCGCATAATGGAAGTCGCGCGCAACGCAGGCCTGCATGATGCCAGCGTCAAAGTCAAAGTAATTATTGACCGGTATCTGCTGGGGCTCCTCTGCACTGCGCCGATCCATGTTTTCATTGGCTGTCATGGCGCGAAAATAGGATTTGCCGGGGCCGCCGCCGGAGGAGGCAACGATTTTCATCATATGCCATGCCAGCTGCTCTGCACGCTCAACGCGTTTGGCGGCAGGCGTGCGTGCAAGTTCGCGGCTCAGCGCGGTTTCTGCGTCGGATTCCCGATCAGCCTCCCGCCCAAAAAGCACGTCGAGCGAGACGCCGAGTGCGTCTGCGATTTTTGGCAGCAGTTCCGCGTCCGGGGTGCCGCCGCGTTCCCAGCGAGAGACTGCCTGACCGGAGATGAAGAGCGCCTGACCGAGATCCTCCTGCGTCATGCCAATCTGCTTGCGGCAGCGGGCGATGTTTTTACTGAGTTGATTGCTTGCCATGCCTGTCTGGCCTCCTATTTTGGGAATTCTATTGTCATTATACCGTATAATCTCAAGCAGTGCAACACTGAAAACAACAGAAACAACGATTCGTTGATTCTACATAATATAATTACGGACGGACGATCACCGTTAGAAAGAAAAACAGGAAATTCGGCGGTTTTCCGTGGGGGCATGAGCCATAACGGGCCTGCGGCCTTTTTAAAAACTGACTGAATCTGCTCAAAATTCAATGAATTGTTGAATGGAGATATGTAAATCCAAGCATGAAATTGATACACTGGCAAAACGTGAGTGCAATTCAACACTTTATCGATTGAAACAAGTACAGTATTTCTGTATTCTATTCTAAAATTCATGGGTGAAGCAGTCCTATTTTGGAATTTTAAGCCGGAAAGGTTTGATCCACCCAATGAATGGAAGCAAAACAGACAACGAAGGTAGAAGGAGGAAACGGACGATGCAGAAGATGAAGGTTTTCAGACGCCTGATGGTTTTGCTGCTGATTGTATGCCTGCTGGCCGGAAATGCGGTACAGGCTGTCGGTATGTCGCAGCAGAATACCGCCGTATCCGTGCAGAAGGAGCAGACAGGCTCCATTGACACAGCTGCGGCACAGAAGGCACTGACAGAAAGACGTGAGCAGGCTGGCTTGATCCGTGCTTCGGCAGATCAGCTTGACCCGGATCAGGAGATCCGTGTGATCGTAGAAATGGAGGCGCAGCCGGCTGTGCAGAGTGTTGTCGTCCAGAGCACGGGCGCAAAATTGAATGCGCAGCTTCAGTCTGTGGAGACACAGGCACTGCGTGCACAGCAGACTGTGATTCACAGCGCAAAGGCGATCACAGGCAACGATGCCATTCAGCAAACAGCGTATCTTGTTAATACATTTTCAATGAATATGACGCCTGCTGAGATGGCGGAGGTCGCGGAACTTCCCGGCGTTAAGTCGGTTTCTCCGGTCACGACCTTTGAGATGAAGATGAACTATGCGTCCCACATGACCACGGTCTATAAGATGTGGGAGGAAATGGGCTATACCGGCGAGGGTACGGTGATTGCTGTGCTCGACAGCGGCGTCAACTATCATCACCCCGATATGAAGCTTTCCGACGGCGCTAAGATCCGCATTACGGAGAACGACGCCAAGGCCCTGATTCAGAAGCTTGGCTACGGTACTTATTATTCGGACAAGGTTCCGTTTGCCTACAGCTATTCCGGCTACTATGAAATGGATAACCACTCCAACACTCATGGCCTGCATGTCTCCGGCATTGCAGCCGGCAACGGTGGCGATACCGGCATCACGGGTGTTGCGCCCAATGCGCAGATTCTTGGCCTTCAGGTGTTCGGCATGGGCAACAGCGCATTCACGGATGATATTATCCGCGCGGTCGAGGACGCCGTCAAGCTGGGGGCGGACATCATGAATCTGTCTCTCGGCAGCACGGCGGGCTTCTATGACGACGTGGCGTATCTCCAGTCTGCACTCCAGAGTGCGACCGATGACGGTGTGCTCTGCTGCGTGGCGGCAGGCAACGACGGCTCCAGCGCTTCGCTGCTTGGCATCAATACCAATGATTTCGGTGTTGTGGATTCCGGTGCAGTCTCTGCTCCGAGTACGACGCCCGGCGTTCTGTCGGTCGCTTCTGTCAACAATACTTACCTCAAGGGCAACACCCTTTCTCTGACTGATGCGGCAGGCACGACGCATGAAGCAACAGTTTTCAACTTCTCGCAGCTTTATAATACAGTGCGCGAGGAGAATCCGGGCCTCTACGGCTGGGAGACGCTGAAGGATGTTTTGCTGGTCGATTGTGGATACGGCACGATCAGTGAGTTGTTCGGCAGCGTTGAGCGTCCGACCGACGGCTCCAAGTGGGTCGCTGTGGTTCAGCGCGGCGAGATTTCCTTTGAAGAAAAAATCAATTTCTGCTATATGGCCGGTGCATCCGGCGTTGTGATCTATAACAATGAGCCGGGCAGCGAAGTCCCGTTTAATGTTGGCAGCGGCGATGCAGCTACTTCCTGGAGTAAGATCTGCCAGATCATGGTCAGCAATGATTTCGGCAAAGAGTTGACGGCAATCGCAGCCAAGGGCGACCGTGTGACCTTCCACGAATTGGAGACCAAGTTCCTTGCT
>ULVK01043726.1_pt1 | contig 11161 bp, 10 predicted proteins | sample 1959311 | NCBI WGS metagenome assembly ULVK01 (sample SAMEA4835783, study PRJEB28245) | human gut metagenome | biome: gut microbiome; material: fecal sample | place: Denmark | collected 2008 | reverse complement strand
GATTAAACAGTTGGATTCAGATGAATAGACTGATAAAACAGGGAAAAAATATGCTGTTTGAGCGTGTTGATATGTTAAGAGATTATCAAGTTAGCACGTTAATATGGTAAAGTGCATAAAAAACCAGTTTTTTCACCTTGCCTTTTTGTATAAATTTCGCTATAATGTTCTATGTTTATAAATCAATACAAAAGGGAGAGGAAATCATGGACAAAAACAAAGAGTTCAAACCGTATATTCCGGCTGACAAGATCACACCTGAATTTACGGTGACATCCATCATCATGGGTGTTATCCTTGCAGTTATCTTCGGTGCAGCCAATGCTTATCTTGGTCTGCGTGTAGGTATGACTGTATCTGCTTCCATTCCGGCAGCAGTTATTTCCATGGGCGTAATTCGCAAGATCATGAAAAAGAACTCCATTCTGGAGAGCAACATGGTCCAGACAATCGGTTCAGCCGGTGAATCACTGGCAGCCGGTGCAATTTTCACAATGCCTGCTCTGTTCCTTTGGGCAGAAGAAGGACTTTGTGAAATGCCGGGTATCGTGGAAATCACATTAATCGCACTTTGCGGTGGTGTTCTTGGTGTACTTTTTATGGTACCACTTCGTAACGCACTGATCGTAAAAGAGCATGCAACACTTCTTTATCCTGAAGGAACTGCCTGCGCAGATGTTCTTCTTGCAGGTGAAGAGGGTGGTGCAAACGCTGCGACAGTATTCTCAGGTATGGGAATCGCAGCAATCTTTAAATTTGTCGTTGACGGTTTAAAGGTAATCCCTGCAGACGTTGCAGTAGCATTTAAAGGATTCAAAGGTGAAATTGGTATGGAATGCTATCCTGCACTTCTCGGTGTTGGATATATCGTAGGACCAAGAATCGCATCCTTTATGTTTGTTGGTTCTCTTATTGGCTGGATGGTGCTGATTCCGGTAATCTGTCTGTTCGGAGCTGATACAGTTATGTATCCCGGAACAGAAACAATTTCTGCTCTTTATGCAGCAGGCGGAGCATCTAAAATCTGGAGTACTTATGTAAAATATATCGGAGCAGGAGCTATCGCAACAGGTGGTATTATTTCCCTGATCAAATCCCTGCCTCTGATCATTACAACCTTCCGTGATTCCATGAAGAGCATGAAGGGTGGCAAGAATACAAGTACAGAAAGAACTGCACAGGATCTTCCAATGAACGTTATCCTGATCGGTATTGTGGCAATGGTTGCGATCATTTGGCTTGTTCCGGCTATCCCGGTTAACCCGATCGGTGCACTGATTATCGTAATCTTCGGCTTCTTCTTTGCAACTGTATCTTCCCGTATGGTTGGTCTTGTAGGAAGCTCCAACAACCCCGTATCAGGTATGGCTATCGCTACACTTCTGATCGCAACAATGGTTATCAAAGCATCAGGCAAAACAGGTATCGACGGAATGAAAGCTGCAATTGCGATCGGTTCCGTAATCTGTATCGTAGCAGCGATCGCAGGTGATACTTCACAGGATTTAAAGACAGGTTATCTTCTTGGTGCAACTCCTAAGAAACAGCAGATCGGTGAGCTTATCGGTGTTGTTGCTGCCGGTCTTGCTATCGGTGGTGTTCTTTATCTTCTGAATACTGCATGGGGATACGGAAGTGCAGAAGTACCTGCTCCTCAGGCAACTCTGATGAAGATGATCGTAGAAGGTATCATGGGCGGCAAGCTTCCATGGACACTGGTATTTATCGGTGTATTCCTTGCAATTGGTCTGGAAATCTTAAGAATTCCGGTTATGCCATTTGCTATCGGTCTTTACCTTCCAATCTACCTCAACGCTGCTATCATGATCGGTGGTGTTGTTCGTATGTTCGTTGACGGAAGAAAGAATGTTGATGATAAGAAAAAAGAAGAACAGGCAACAGACGGTACACTTTACTGTGCAGGTATGATCGCAGGTGAAGGTCTTGTAGGTATCCTTCTTGCAATCCTTGCAGTAGTAAACGTAAGCAGTGTATTTGATCTCTCCGGAAGCATTAACCTTGGTAATGCAGGCGGCGTGATCCTGATGTTACTTATGATCTTAAGCCTTCTGAAATTCAGTATCTGGAACAAGAAGAAAGCCTGATCAGGCGGAGATGATAATATTTAAATGAGTAAAAAGAAAAAAGAATTACAGATCAATTATCTGGATCTCATTCCTGAGCGCAGTGCACAGCTTCGCTGGCATACTGATATCAGGGGGAGAATGGTGCTGGAAATAGAGAATAAGGGCGCGTTTAACACGATTGCCCAGAAGCTGTTTGGAAAACCCAGATATACGAAGATACATCTGGATGACAATGGCACATTTATCTGGCCACTCATAGATGGCAGGAAGACAGTGGAAGATATTGCTGCACTGGTAAAAGACGAATTCGGGGAGAAGGCAGAGCCTTTATATCCAAGGATCGTTAAATACTTCCAGATAATGGAGAGTTATCATTTTGTAAATTTTATCAATAAGCCTGAAAAATAAGGTAAGAATAAGAGCGGGAGCAGTCCTTCATGGATTGCTGCCGTTCTTGTAGTTTATGGAAGAATAATTACGGCACAGTGATAAAGCGGTATCTCTGGCTGATATTCATGAAAGCATAAAACAAATATTATTTTTACAGAATACAAGGAGGCGAATGAATGAAGTTAGTAAATGGAAAAAGATCACAGCTTCTGGAATATCTGATGATCATAGCAGGAACCGGATTAATGGCACTGGCGATCAATTCCGTATTTGATGCATCAGGTATGGTAACCGGAGGCTTTTCAGGTATCGCGATCATTATAAAAGCAGGGAGTCAGGGAATCATTGACGGTGGTATCCCTCTCTGGGTAACAAATATGGGTTTGAACATTCCACTGTTTCTGATCGGATGGAAGATTAATGGATTCTCCTTTGTAAAAAAAGCTTTGATGGGAGAAATTGCTCTGTCCACCTGGCTTGCCATAGAACCTGTATGGAATCTTGCTGGCAATGATCTTCTTCTTGCCGCACTTTACGGTGGTGTGATCCAGGGTGTGGGAATCGGTCTTGTCTTTCTGGGCGGTGGAACAACCGGAGGAACCGATATGATGGCAGCTATCATCCAGAAATATCTGCAGCACTATTCAATCGCACAGATCATGCAGGTAATAGATGCAGGCGTTGTACTGGTGGGTATGTATGTGTTTGGCATCCACAAGGCACTCTATGCGATTATTGCGGTATATCTGGTGACAAAAGTATCTGACGGTTTGATTGAAGGTCTGAAATTCTCAAAAGCTGCCTATATCATTACAGCAAAGCCAAAAGAAATAGCAGATATGATCATGAAAGATCTGGACAGAGGTGTAACAGGCATCAGTGCCAGAGGAATGTACTCAGGACAGGATAAACTGATGCTTTTCTGCGTGGTAAATAAAAAAGAGATCGTAATGCTTAAAGAAAAAGTAGATGAAATTGATCCGGAAGCCTTTGTGATAGTGACAGATGCCAGGGAAGTTCATGGAGAAGGTTTTATTGAAAAAAAGTAACACAAAAAAATATATAAAAAATTGTAAATTTTTTTCTCTTTCCTCTTTCATTTTTGGTAAATATATATTAAAATACAATACAGGTATAAGGTTTTATGGTTAAAACGGAAAATAAACACTATAGGATGAGAAGGGATTAAAATCAGATGATATCGAATCAGGTGCTTCAGAATACTCTTGAAGGGTTAAAAGAGATTTCCAGAACAGAATTTTGTGTACTAGACACAGAAGGTAAAGTGCTTGCAAGTACTTTTGCAGATTTTTCCATTGCAACACAGGATGTACAGGCTTTCGTAGAATCACAGGCCGACAGCCAGCTTGTAAAGGGGTTCCAGTATTTTAAAGTCTGTGATGACTATCAGTTGGAATATATACTGGTTGCCCATGGCGACGATGAAGATACTTATATGGTCGGCAAGCTCGCCGCTTTTCAGATCCAGAATCTGATCGTAGCGTACAAAGAACGCTTTGACAAAGACAGCTTTATCAAGAACCTTCTTCTTGACAATCTGCTCCTTGTTGACATTTATAATCGTGCGAAGAAACTGCACATTGAGGCAGATGTCCGCCGCGTAGTCATGATCCTTGAAATGCCACAGGAGAAAGACCACAGCTCCATGGAAAGCGTGAAGAGTCTTTTCGGTGGTAAAAGTAAAGACTTTATCACAGCAGTAGATGAGAAGAGTATTATCGTAGTCAAGGAACTTGAAGATGGTGAGAATTATCCTGAGATGGATCAGCTTGCACATACTATCCTTGATACTCTTGGAATGGGAAATGACGGTAAGACACATATGGCATACGGTACTATCGTCAATGAACTGAAAGAAGTATCACGTTCCTATAAAGAAGCCCGCATGGCTCTTGATGTAGGTAAGATTTTCTTCGGAGATAAAGAAGTGATCGCATACAGCTCTCTGGGAATCGGACGACTGATCTACCAGCTCCCGATCCCACTCTGTAAGATGTTTATCAAAGAAATCTTCGGCGGCAAATCCCCGGATGACTTTGACGAAGAGACTCTGGTTACAATTGATAAGTTCTTCGAGAACAGCCTCAATGTTTCAGAGACATCCAGACAGCTTTACATCCATAGAAACACTCTGGTCTACCGCCTCGATAAACTCCAGAAGAGTACAGGCCTTGATCTCCGCGTTTTTGAAGATGCCATTACATTCAAGATCGCACTCATGGTAGTACGTTACATGAAATATATGGAAACACTGGAATATTGATGTATTATAATAGAAGGAAAATTTTCAATGCCTGCCACAGCTTTAATTGCTGCCGCAGGCATTTTGACCTTTACAAATCCAGCCTTGCAGTGTATAGTTAGAAATCGAGATTGCAATTGATAAGGTATGCAATATCCCGAGACATGCAAGTCAAAATTTTGTTGCCGCAGGCAATTTGTAATGAATGTTGGCTACGTTACTGTGAATATTCTATGAATCCTCAAAAATCTCTTGCAATCCCCAAAAACATACATTACAATAATGTTACAAATCCATTAATCCATTGGAGGAGAAATTTATGATAGATCTTACAGATGTAAGCAAATCCTATGGTCCCGGACTTCCGGCAGTGAACCATGCGAACTTACATATAGATAAAGGTGAATTCGTCTTTGTAGTAGGAAACAGCGGTTCAGGAAAAACAACCCTGATCAAACTTCTTATGAAAGAACTGGATTCCACATCCGGCCAGATCATCGTAAGCGGTGAACGTCTGGAAGGAATGAAACACAGAAGAGTAGCCAAATACCGCCGTAAGCTGGGCGTAGTATTTCAGGACTTCCGTCTTCTGAAAGACAGAAATGTATATGAGAACGTAGCGTTTGCCCAGAGAGTAGTCAATCGTCCCACAAGAGTAATCCGCAAACGTGTCCCGGAGGTGCTTCAGGAAGTTGGACTTGCTGTCAAATACAAATCCTTCCCGGATGAACTTTCCGGTGGAGAACAGCAGAGAGTTGCACTGGCAAGGGCGCTGGTTAACCGTCCGGATATCCTTCTGGCAGACGAGCCTACAGGAAACCTAGATCCGAAGACTTCCGAAGAAATCATGAAGCTTCTGGAACAGATCAACGACAGAGGAACCACAGTCCTTGTTGTAACACACAACAAAGAGATCGTAAATGCAATGAAGAAACGTGTAGTTACTATGCATGAAGGTTCCATAATAAGTGACGAGAAAGAGGGAGAATATCATGAGGCCTAGCACAATATGGTATACCCTGAAACAGGGTATCAAGAACATTAAGAGAAACTGGATGTTTTCCCTGGCATCTATCATTACCATGGCTGCCTGTATTTTTTTGTTTGGCATTTTCTTTTCTATCGTGAATAACGTAAACAATGTTGCTCATAAAGTAGAGCAGGAAGTCCCGATCACAGTATTCTTTGATAAAGGAACAACGAACAAACAGATCAAGGCAATCGGTAAGAAAATTAAGGAACGCCCGGAAGTAGAGAAAATTGAATTCACATCCGCTGATGAGGCATGGGAAGAATTTAAAGAGACATATTTCCAGGGATCTGAAGCGGCAGACGGATTTAAAGATGACAATCCGCTTGCAAACCAGGCAAACTACAGTGTATACATGAACGATATCACGAAACAGTCAGAGCTGGTTTCTTATATAGAAGGGCTGAAACATGTACGTCTGGTAAATCAGTCCGAGGAAGCAGCCAAGACACTGGGAAATGTCAATAAACTGGTTTCCTATGTTTCCATTGCAATCATAGCATTATTACTTATCATTTCTATTTTCCTGATCAGCAATACAGTATCTGTCGGTATTGCAGTTCGTAAGGAAGAAATCGGAATCATGAAGTACATAGGAGCGACCGATGCATTTGTAAGAGCTCCATTCCTTCTGGAAGGCATTGTGCTGGGAGTTATCGGTGCTGCTATACCGTTGGTCGGACTTTATTTCTGCTATAATGCAGCGGTATCCTATATTCTGAACAAATTTAATGTGCTGACCGGTGTGGTTGATTTTATCCCGGTATGGCAGATTTACCAGACATTGCTTCCTATAGGACTGGCACTTGGAATCGGAATCGGACTGATCGGAAGTTTCTTTACAACAAGAAAGCATTTAAGAGTATAATAAAAAGCAGATAAGCATGAAGCTGCCGGAACAATGATATCATATCATAAACCGGCGGCTTTTTTTACAGGAGTGCAGACATGAAAAATAAAGAATTTTGGAAAGGTGCAGTAGCAGGAGCACTGGTTGTGACATGCATCGGTACAGGTGCCTTTGCGGGAACAGGTCTTGCAGTAAAAGGAACAGCTCTTGGTGATCACAAGTGTACATCAAAGCTGGCATATCTTGAAGAGCTGATCGACAGATACTATCTGGGAGATAAGGATGAAGAAAAGCTTCAGGAAGGGCTTTATGCAGGTCTTCTCTATGGGCTGGATGATCCTTATTCCAGATATTATACAGCAGAGGAATACGATTCTGAGAATTCTTCCAATGAGGGAAGCTATGTGGGAATCGGCATTCTTATGGAGAAGAACAAAGAAGGCGGAGTAAAGATTGTTGAATGCTATGAGGGCGGTCCCGGAGAAAAAGCAGGACTGGAGGAAGGGGACATCATCAGTGCCATTGACGGGGAAGATATCACAGAGGATGAAGTATCTGATGTTGCAGACATTGTCCGCAATTCAGATAAAGACAGTGTGGTGCTTACTGTTCACAGAGAAGGTGCAGAAGATGCCATGGAAATCACAGTCCCTGTCACAGATGTGGAATTACCGTCTGTTTTCCATGAAATGCTGGATTCTAAAATCGGCTACATCCGCATTACACAGTTTACAGGCGTTACCGGCGAACAGTATCAGGAAGCTTTTGATGACCTGCAAAAACAGGGAATGGAGAAAATGATCGTGGATCTCCGCGATAATCCGGGTGGACTTCTTGATTCTGTCTGTGATGTCCTGCGGAAAATCCTTCCGGAAGGACTGATCGTTTACACCGAAGATAAGGACGGAAACAGAGAAGAGGAAAAATGTGATGGCAAAAACGAACTCCGGATTCCGCTTGCAGTCCTGGTAAATGAAAGCAGCGCCAGTGCATCAGAGATTTTTGCCGGTGCAGTGCAGGATTATGGTATTGGAACGATTGTCGGAACAACTACTTACGGAAAAGGCGTGGTACAGTCCATCCGCCAGCTCTCAGACGGAAGTGCCATTAAACTGACTGTTGCCAACTACTACACTCCAAAAGGAAACAACATCAACAAAACAGGAATCAAACCTGATATAGAGGTTTCTCTGGATACCAGCCTGCTGAATAAGAATAAAGACGAGATCACCCATGATGAGGATAATCAGCTGCAGGAAGCGATTAAGGCAGTTGAGAAGGAAAAGTAGTTGTTTGGCTGATAGTTTGATGTTATACTGTATATATCTGTATTTATAATAGAAGCATTTTTATTATAGATGAAAAGCCCATTACTGAGCAGGCAGCGGATTTTGCTTCGTAACTGAAAAAATAGTCAAGCGGATATTCGCAATTGAAGCAGGGGACTTACTTGATTCGGTTAAACAGTTAATGGGCAGAAAGTGAAAAATATCAGAAAACGAGAGGGGACAACATGAGCGAATATGTGATCACCACCGACAACAATTCAGATCTTCCGGAGAAATATCTCAAAGACCATGGAGTAGGCTGTATGTATCTCAGTTATTCCATGGATGGAAAAAATTATACGCATGGAAATTTCCTTCCGGAGCATGAATTTTATGAGGCAATGAGAAATGGTTCCATGCCAACCACAGCACAGGTAAATCCTGAAAATGCAAAAGCACTGCTGGAGCCTTACCTGAAAGAAGGAAAAGATATTCTTCATATTGCATTTTCATCTGCCTTAAGCGGTACATACAATAGCAGCCGTATCGCAGCAGAGGAACTGATGGAGGACTATCCGGATCGCAAGATCATCGTGGTAGATTCTCTTGGCGCTTCCCTTGGTCAGGGGCTTCTGGTTTACCTTGCACAGGAGAAGAAAGAGCAGGGAGAAGATATGGAGACAGTTGCGAAATGGGCAGAAGAGAACAGGCTTCATATGGTACACCTTTTTACAGTCAACGATTTAAACCACCTATATCGTGGAGGCCGCATTTCCAGAACCACTGCAGTAGTAGGAAGCATGCTGAATATTAAACCGGTTCTTCATGTAGACAATGACGGAAAGCTCACTGCCATCGGCAAAGTCCGCGGCCGTAAAAAATCCCTTCAGGAGCTGGTAAAGCTTATGGATGAGAAAATCGGCAGCTATCATGACACCTGCCATACCATCTTTATCAGTCATGGCGACTGTGAAGAAGATGCAAATTATGTGGCAGAGAAAGTAAAAGAAAAATACCAGATCAACACGATTATCATGAATCAGGTAGGAGCCACCATCGGCGCTCACTCAGGTCCGGGAACAATGGCGTTGTTTTTTGTGGGAGATGAAAGATAAATTAGTTTTTTTTGTAAAATGGTTTCATGGTATCATTATCCTGCGGGAAGATAAATGATACTGTGGAACCATTTTTGATATTGCAGGAGAATTTTATGAAATTATTAAAAAAAGCATTCGCATTCACATTTATATTTATGCTGAGCGTTTCAGGACTGACAGGATATCAGGTAAACGCCTCAGAGGAGCAAAAACATCTGGATATCCTCTTCACTCATGATCTGCATTCTCATTTGAACAGCTTTCAAACGATTGTAGACGGGACACAGCAGGAGACCGGCGGGTTTGCCCGGCTGAAAACATTGATCAATGAACACGAGAAAGAGAATACAGATACACTCATATTGGATGGCGGAGACTTTTCCATGGGAACTCTGATACAGACTGTATATGACACAGAGGCCGCCGAACTGCGGATGCTTGGATATCTGGGCTGTGATGTGACAACTCTGGGAAATCATGAATTTGATTACGGCTCCGATGGTCTGGCAGATATGCTGAATGCCGCAGTCAGTTCAGGTGAAAACCTTCCCAGGATGGTTGTGTGTAATGTGGACTGGGATGCAATGAAAAAAGCCGGCCTCAGTGAAGGACAGAAACAGATTTATGAAGCATTTCAGACATATGGAGTAAAAGACTATACGGTAATTCAAAAAGGTGATGTAAAGATTGCAGTACTGGGTGTTTTCGGCAAGGATTCTCTGGATTGCGCTCCTACCTGCGAGCTTCTTTTCAAAGACCCGTCAGAAGCAGCCAGAGAAACAGTAGAGGAAATAAAAAAGAACGAAGATGTAGACATGATCGCCTGTGTATCACACAGCGGAACATGGGAGGACGAAAAAGTATCAGAAGACGAAATCCTTGCAAAGAATGTTCCGGACATTGATCTGATCGTTAGCGGACATACCCACACACAGTTGGCAGAACCAATCCTGCAGGGAGATACCTGCATCGTATCCTGTGGAGAATATGGGAAAAACCTGGGAACACTTTCCATGACTCAGAAAGAGAATGGGCGGTGGGAAACGGATACCTATGAGCTTGTTCCGGTTACGGATAAAATCAAGGCAGATGAGGCCACACAGAAGAAAATAGATGAATTGTCAGATACTGTTGACACCAATTATCTTTCCAATTTTGGTTACACCAGAGAGAAAATTCTGGCAGAGAATGACATTGAATTTAACAGCCTCAGTGAGATGGAAACAAAGCATGAGGAGTTAAATCTGGGAGATATCATATCAGATGCTTATGTATATGCAGTAGAGAATACAGGAGACTCTGACGGAGAAAAAGTAGATGTTGCAATCGTACCTGCCGGAACTGTAAGAGATACTTATACAAAAGGCAATATAACAGTGGAGCAGGTATATAACTCCTTCTCGCTGGGAACAGGAAAGGACGGACTTGCAGGTTATCCTCTGATCAGTGCATATTTAACGGGAAAAGAACTGAAAACAGTGGCAGAGGTAGATGCCTCAATTTCAGATTTTATGACAATAGCCAGATTATATTGCAGTGGAATGAATTTCACCTATAATCCCCACCGCATGATCTTAAATAAAGTAACAGACTGTTATCTGACAGGCAAGGACGGGGAAAGGGAAGAAATACAGGACGATAAATTATATCATGTTGTCACCGACCTGTACACTGGCCGTATGCTTGGCTCTGTTCTGGACAAATCCTATGGTCTGATATCCATCGTCCCCAAAGATAAAAACGGCAATCCCATAGAGAATCTGGAAGATTATGCAGTCATGGATGGAAAAAAAGAACTGAAAGCCTGGGCTGCAATTGCAGAGTATATGCAATCCTTTGAAGACACAGACAAAGACGGAATTGCAAATGTGCCGGAATATTATGATACAACACACGAAAGAAAAGTTGCCGACAACAGCAAAAACATCATAAATCTGGTAAAACATCCGAATAAATTTGCCGTAGCGATTGTGGGAATCGGTATTGTGGCTGTTGGGGTGATTTTGATGCTGATCTTTGGTATTGTAAAGATTATCAGAAGAAGGAGATAGTATTTTACTATAAACATAGCCACACATATGATTGCAAAAGGCTTCCGGGACGCATATGATATTGCAATTCTTGTAAGTAGTGCTGGAGCGTGTCTGAAAAAGGCTTTCTACAAGATGTGTGTCAT
>ULVK01007694.1_pt1 | contig 11215 bp, 9 predicted proteins | sample 1959311 | NCBI WGS metagenome assembly ULVK01 (sample SAMEA4835783, study PRJEB28245) | human gut metagenome | biome: gut microbiome; material: fecal sample | place: Denmark | collected 2008 | reverse complement strand
CTGAACAAGGTGTTCTTCCACTATATCACCACAAAACGCCCTTTCGTTTCCATGAAATACGCCATGACGATGGATGGAAAAATCGCCACATACACAGGCGCTTCTAAATGGATCACCGGGGAAATTGCCCGGAATCATGTTCAACGGCAGCGACACCGATTCCGCGGCATTATGGTGGGAGTCGGAACCATCCTAGCAGATGACCCGCTGCTGACCTGCCGGATAGAGGGTGGCCGTGATCCCGTCCGGATCATCTGTGATACACATTTGCGGACACCGCTGCAATCACAGGTGGTCATGACCGCCAAACAGGTTCCGACCATTCTTGCGACCTGCTGCGGCGACCCGGAGAAGCAGGCGGCATATCAACAGGCCGGGTGCCGGGTCCTTTGTCTGGAAGCGCATTGCGGTCATGTGAATCTTCTGCAACTGATGGAACAGCTGGGGCAGGAGCAGATCGACAGCATTCTGCTGGAAGGCGGCGGAACCTTGAACTGGTCTGCACTGGAAAGCGGCATCGTGCAGCAGGTACAGGCTTACATTGCCCCGAAGCTGTTCGGAGGAAGGGATGCCAAAGCACCCATTGAGGGTGCAGGTGTCCCGCTTCCGGATGCTGCATTCCGCCTGAAGAACAGCCGATTGGAACAGCTTGGCAAAGATTTCCTGATCGAAAGTGAGGTAGAGTACCCGTGTTTACCGGAATCGTGGAAGAAGTCGGAACAATAAAATCCATCAATCGGGGACAGCATTCTGCCGTACTGACTGTTCGTGCAAAAACGGTTCTGGAAGGAACCAGGATCGGCGACAGCATCGCCGTCAACGGCATCTGTCTGACCGTCAGGCAGCTCTTCCCGGATAGCTTTGCTGCGGATGTCATGCACGAGACCTTGAACCGCTCTGCACTTGCACAGCTCACCGTTGGAAGTGCTGTCAATCTGGAACGTGCCATGCCGGCCAACGGACGTTTTGGCGGACACATCGTAGCAGGCCATGTGGATGGCGTCGGACGCATTGCTAATATCCGAAAAGACGATACGGCTATCTGGTACACCATTCATGCAGATTCTGCGATCCTTCGCTATGTCGTTGAAAAAGGCTCTATCACAATAGACGGTATCAGCCTGACCGTGGCTGCGGTGGAACCTACGGGCTTTTCCGTGTCCACGATACCGCACACCGTCCGTCAAACGAACCTGAACCAACGGCACAAAGGGGATTTTGTCAATTTGGAAACCGATGTTGTTGGAAAATATATCGAGAGGCTGCTTCCATCAGAAACACCGAAGCAAAACACGCTCACAAAAGAAATGCTGCTGCGCTGCGGCTTTTAAGGAGAGTTTACGATGAACTTCAATACCATTCCCGAAGCTTTGCAAGATCTGAAGCAAGGAAAAATCATTCTGGTAACGGATGACCCCGACCGTGAAAACGAGGGGGACTTCATCTGTGCTGCCGAATTTGCCACCACCGAAAACATCAACTTTATGGCGACCCACGGCAAAGGTCTGATCTGTATGCCGATGTCCGAGGCTTTCGTCCAGAAGCTGCAATTTCCGCAGATGGTGCAGCATAACACCGACAACCATGAAACGGCATTTACGGTGTCCATCGACCACGTTTCTACTTCTACGGGCATTTCTGCCGCAGAGCGTTCCATTACGGCGATGGCTTGTGTGGACGATCACGCAAAAGCAGAAGATTTCCGCAGACCGGGCCATATGTTCCCCCTTCTGGCAAAAAAGAACGGTGTGTTGGAGCGCAACGGTCACACGGAAGCAACCGTTGACCTGTGCCGTCTGGCAGGGCTGAAAGAATGCGGCCTGTGCTGCGAGATCATGCGGGAGGATGGCACGATGATGCGCACCGCTGAACTGGCAAAGCTGGCAGAGCGTTTCCAGATCAAATTCATCACCATCCGTGATTTACAGGAGTACCGCAAATGTCACGATAAACTGGTCGATCAGGTGACGGCAGTGAACCTGCCCACCAAGTATGGCACCTTCAGAGCTTATGGTTTTGTGAGCCGCCTGAACGGAGAGCATCACATTGCACTGGTAAAAGGTGAGATTGGCGATGGAAAGGATATTCTGTGCCGCGTCCACTCGGAATGCCTGACAGGAGATACATTTGGCTCTTTGCGTTGTGACTGCGGCCAGCAGCTGGCCGCTGCCATGACGCAGATCGAAAAAGAAGACCGGGGTATCCTGCTCTATATGCGGCAGGAAGGCCGGGGCATCGGTCTGATCAACAAGCTGCGTGCCTATGAACTTCAGGAGCAGGGCATGGATACGCTGGAAGCCAATCTCGCTCTGGGGTTCCATGGAGATGAACGGGAGTATTATCTCGGCGCACAGATCCTCCGGGAACTTGGCGTAAAAAGCCTGCGCCTGCTTACCAATAACCCGGACAAAGTATATCAGCTCTCCGAGTTTGGGCTGGAGATCTCCGAGCGCGTACCCATTCAAATGACGGCGACCCCGTATGACCTGTTTTACCTGAAAACGAAGCAGGCACGGATGGGGCATCTTCTGGAATATTAACAACGAAAGAGGTATTTAAAAATGAAAACATTTGAAGGTAAGCTGGTTTCTCAGAACATCAAGGTCGGTATCGTAGCTGCCCGCTTCAACGAATTTATCACGTCCAAACTTCTGAGCGGAGCAATGGATGGTCTGCTCCGGCACGATGTGCAGGACGCTGATATTCATGTTGCATGGGTTCCGGGTGCTTTTGAGATCCCACTGGTCGCCTCTAAAATGGCAAAAAGCGGAAAGTATGATGCTGTGATCTGCCTTGGTGCCGTGATTCGCGGTTCTACCAGCCATTACGACTATGTGTGCAATGAGGTTTCCAAAGGCATTGCCACGGTCTCTCTGGAAAGCGGGGTTCCCGTCCTCTTTGGTGTTCTGACCACCGAAAACATCGAACAGGCCATCGAGCGGGCAGGCACCAAAGCAGGTAATAAAGGCTATGACTGTGCAGTCAGTGCCATCGAGATGGTAAACCTGCTCCGGGAAATGGATACCGCCGCAGAGTAAAATACACGCAGGAGTTTGTCATGATCGTTATAAAGACCCGACAGCCTGACCCGGAATTGGAGCAGAAGATCCGGATGCTTCTGGAACGAGAGCACATCGAGGCAGAGCAAATATCCATTGATTCATGGGAGAAGTTGGTTCTTCCGGGGCTTACACTGGACGGAATGACCCACGAAGTGTCGTGCAACGGCAGAAAAGTCTCCCTTACACGACTGGAGTTCGATTTGCTGCTGATGCTTGCCTCCCACGAAGGACAAATCTTCTCAAAAGAAGAGCTTTTCCGTGCTGTGTGGGGACAAAACTGTGACGACACCTTAAAGGTCGTGGCAAATACCGTTTCCAATCTGCGAAAGAAGCTGGCCGGCTGCGGTAGCTTTATCCGCACTACCCACGGCGGCTATGCTTTTGTAAGCCAAAAGGAGAACGACCCGGCATGACCAGGATCTTATTTATTTGTCTCGGAAATATCTGCCGAAGCCCGATGGCGGAGTATGTGATGAAAGACCTTACGTCCAAGGCAGGACTATCCGAGCGATTTGAAATCGCATCAGCCGCCACCAGTGCATGGGAAATCGGAAATCCGGTCTATCCTCCTGCACGGCAGAAGCTGGCAGAACATGGCATCGACTGCAACGGCAAGACCGCCCGGCAGATGACCCGGCTGGATTATGCACGGTATGATCATCTGATTGGCATGGACGAAAGTAATCTGTGCGACATCCTGCGGCTTGTCGGCGGAGACCCACAGCATAAAGTCTCGCTGCTGATGGCGCATACGGATCATCCCCGTGAAGTGGCAGACCCATGGTTCACGGGAGATTTTGAAGCCACATGGCAGGATATACTGGAAGGATGCACGGCATTGCTTGAGGAACTGCGCTAAATTGGCGTAAATTTGGGCGTATGCCAAATCAGGAGTGTTTGACACTTGCCAACGACAAATTGATTTAACCACAGGAGAAGTTTCCTGTCAGCATAAAATCTCTATACGAAACAAAAAGCGGCAGCTACGTTGTATTTTCACAACATAGCTGCCGCATTTTTGCGTTTGGGGTTCGGTGTACCTACTACACCAATCCGTCTATTCGATTCTTACACCACACCGCTTTGTAAGGCTCCTTTTCGGGAAAACATCCCAAAATTGGTGTAGTTGTGGTGTAGTACCGCAGATGCCGCTTGAAATTCGTTCAAAATTTCATCGCATCTGCGTTTTAATTTCGCGTTTTACTGCTCAATCGGCTTCATCGTGGGGAACAGCAGAACATCGCGGATGGAGGCGCTGTCGGTGAGCAGCATGACCAGGCGGTCCACGCCAAAGCCCAGGCCGCCCGTCGGGGGCAGACCGTACTCCAGTGCGTTGACGTAGTCGTAATCCACCTGAGCCTTGCAATCGGGCTCGATGGCCTTGCGCTCGGCGACCTGACGCTCAAAGCGGCCCTTCTGGTCGATAGGATCGTTCAGCTCGCTGAAGGCGTTGCCGTACTCGGTGCAGTCGATAAAGTACTCAAAGCGCTCGGTAAAGGCGGGATCATCCGGCTTGCGCTTGGCCAGCGGGCTGATCTCGACAGGGTAATCATAGATGAAGGTGGGCTGGATCAGCTTGTCCTCAACAAAGGCATCGAAGAACTCGGCCAGAATGGCACCCTTGGTGGGGACCTCGGGCAGCTCCACATGATGCTCCTTGGCAGAGGCAATGGCATCCTCGTCGGACTTCCAGTCGTTGAAGTCCACGCCGGAATACTTCTTGACAGCCTCCACCATGGTCAGGCGCTCCCAGTGGCTCATATCGATCTGCTTGCCCTGATAGGGAATGACCATGCTACCGCAGATCTTGAGGGCAAGGCGCTTGTACAGCTCCTCCACCAGATCCATCATGCCGTGGAAATCGGTAAAGGCCTGATACAGCTCAATGGTGGTGAACTCCGGGTTGTGCTTGGGGTCCATGCCCTCGTTGCGGAAGATGCGGCCCACCTCATACACGCGGTCCATGCCGCCCACGATCAGGCGCTTGAGGTACAGCTCAGTCTCAATGCGCAGCACCATGTCCATGTTCAGGCTGTTGTGGTGGGTGTAGAAGGGGCGGGCAGAGGCACCGATCTCAAAGGGGGTCAGGATGGGGGTATCCACCTCCAGGAAGCCCTTCTCGTCCAGATAGGCGCGGATCTCTTTCAGGATCTGGCTGCGCTTGACGAAGGTATCCTTCACCTCGGGGTTGGCGATCAGGTCCACATAGCGCTGACGGTAACGCATCTCGGTATCGGTCAGGCCGTGGAACTTCTCGGGCAGGGGGCGCAGGCTCTTGGCCAGCAGGGTCAGCTCGGTGGCACGAACACTCAGCTCGCCGGTCTTGGTGCGGAACACCTCGCCCTTGACACCGATGATATCGCCCACGTCCAGCTTCTTGAAGGCAGCATAGGCCTCCTCGCCCAGCTCGTCGCGGCGGACATACAGCTGGATATCGCCCTTGTCATCGCGCAGGTGGGCAAAGCTCGCCTTGCCCATCACGCGCTTGGACATCATACGGCCGGCCAGCGCGACCTGCTTGCCGCTGTCGGTCTCGTTGGGCAGATCCTTGAACTCTTCCTTCAGGTCGGCAGAGTATGCGTCCTGCGGGAACTTGGTCAGGGTGAAGGGGTCGTTTCCGGCAGCCTGCAGGTCGGCCAGCTTCTGGCGGCGCACCTGCACCTGCTCGCTCTCAGACAGGCCCTGAGCGGGGTTTCTCTTTTGCTCTTCCATGGTTTCCTCCCGTTCAGGCTCAGTTTGCGGCGTGGGTGATGGCCAGCACTTCGTACTCGACGGTCTGGCCGGAGGGCAGCAGGACCTCAGCCTTCTCGCCCACGGCCTTGCCCAGCAGAGCGTGGCCCACCGGGCTCTCGTCGCTGATCTTGCCGTTGATGGGGTCAGCCTCGGTGCGGCCAACGATATCGTACTCCTCGGCCTCATCATCGCCGATCATCTTGATGGAAACGTGGGTGCCAACAGCAACGCTGTCCACGCTCAGCTCGCTCTCGTCGATGATCACGGCGTTCTTGACCATCTGCTCCAGCTCGGTGATGCGGTTCTCCACCAGACCCTGGGTGTTCTTGGCTTCATCGTACTCGCTGTTCTCAGAAAGGTCGCCGTGGCTGCGGGCTTCCTTGATCTCCTCGGCCAGCTCCTTGCGGCGGACCGTCTTGAGGTATTCCAGTTCGTCCTGCATCGCCTTCAGGCCGGAAGCGGACATCTTGATTTCTTGTGCCATTTTGGATCTTCTCCTTGTCTATTGGATTGACGCAGCCGCAAAGCCGCGCACGAATGCTATTATGACTGTTCTATTATAATAGCAAGCCGGGAGCTTGTCAATAAAAACCACGGCGCTAGAGCGGAAAAAGCGGCGGTTTCGGCTCCCGCCCCTATGCAGAAGCGCCCCACCGGTTCCCCGGCAGGGCGCTTCCACAGGTTATTTGGGAATAGAGAATGGTTCGGTTGTGGGGGCAACCCCCCAGTCGCTTTCAGCGACAGCCCCCGCTGATCGGGGGCCCTTGGCATGGCGGATAGTTTCACCTTTTTGCCAAGGCCGCCCCTATTAGGGGCGGTGGCATCCCGAAGGGATGACGGTGGGGTTTACTTTTCCTGTGCCTTATTCCACACGCGGATCACTTCAACACGGCTCACGGAATCGGTATCCACATAGGTCTCACCGTTGTCCTTTGCGGCCTTGAGCAGATCGTTTTCCACAGCCCAGGCAATGGCCTTCTGGGTATCGGTGGCATCGGCGGGCAGAACTGCGGCGGGTGCAGGCTTACCGGCATGGTTCCACACCAGCAGGGCCAGCTCGGCACGGTTTGTGGGGATGGCAGTACCAGCGGGCAGAGCGGTTTTCAGGTACAGCTCCGTGCCCAGCTGGTAGCCCTGCCATGCCAGAATGGCGGTGCCAGCAGCGGCAGTGCCGACCACGGCGGCGGTGCCCAGAATGTTGGGCTCGTCCTCCTCAATGGAGGCATCCTTGGTCATGGCTTCGATGGTCACGCCACCGGCAGGCATCTGGAACTTCAGGGGGTTGTTCTTGACATCCACATCCAGCGTCTTATCAGTGGTAATCGTCCACTGGTCAAATGCAACGGCATCGCTCTGGCTGGTGTAGGTCACGGTCACGTCAGCCTTCTCGGGCACTTTGGCGATCAGCTCGCCCTTGTCGTTCTTCTCAGCCTTGACCTCTTCGTCACCATTCTTAATGGTAACATCAGCATTCTTGACGGTCAGGGTGTAGAGCTTGGTTGCAGGGGTCAGTTCGGCGGCCTTTTCGGTAACAACGACCTTTGCATCCGCATTGCAGATGGTCTCGTCATTGCTGTCGTTCACTGCAATACCAAAGGTGTAGCTGCCGGTCTTTTTGTAGGTCACGTTCAGGGTCGCCTTGAGATCACTGCTCTGCTGAGCCTGGCCCATCATCTGAGCAAGTTCCTGAACCGTGTAGTCCTTCTTATCCAGTTCCTTGCCGTTCAGCTCCACCTTCTCTACTTCGTCGCCGTAGGTCAGAGCAACTTTACCTTTGTGAATCTCTGCCCCATAGGTGCCCGGGTTAACGGTAATGTTCACATCAACCGGGGTATTGACCAGATAGGCGCTCTTGGAAGTGGTTGCAGTCATCGTTGCGGCAACGGGGGTAAGCTCCCACTTTGCATAATAAGTTTTACCAGTTTCAGCAGTGGTCACTGCATTACCGTCAAACTTGGCATTCTCATACCAGCCCTTGAAGGTGTAATCAGTCTTTTCAGGAATAGCCAGCTTACCTTCTTCAAAAGTAGCATTCTCTGCGAAAGTACCGCCGTTGGTAATAGCGAATACAGAACTTGTGAATCCTTGGGTACTTTCAACAGTGCTCTTTTGCGTTAAATTGTCAACATAAATAAGCTTTGTACTCATCGAGGCAAAAGCGTTATCCCCATAGGTAGCTTGTGCTATGCTTGAAAGGTCAATCGAATGCACACTCGTACATCCACTAAACGCATACTCGCCAATGCTGGTTACTCCATTTGCAATCTGGATAGAGGTAAATTTATTACTCATAAATGCTTTTTCACCGATCTTGGTTACAGAACCGGGAACAGACAATTTACCAGTAAAGTTGCAACTCGAAAAAGCACCCCTTCCAATTTCTTTCACAGATTTTCCGATAGTCAAATTTCCTGTTAAGCCATGATTATTTACAAAGGCATCCTCTCCAATACTCTGAACATTGTCAGGTATCGTCAAATCCCCTTTTAGGCCGCTTCCATTGGAAAGTGAAAACGCCTTACCGCGGATATAAAGCAAAGAATCAGGCAGTGTAATGGAAGTTGTACCCAAATCACTGAGAGCAGTGGCTTTGATCTCGGTCAAGTTGTTTGAAAGCCTTACGGAAGTAACGCCACTGCAATGATTGAACGCGTATTCACCAAGCTCTGTTACACTATCAGGCAGTTCAATTTTAGAGATTTTTTCGTATCCCTCAAACGCATGTGCACCAATCGCTGTAATTCCGGCTGCGATTTCAATTTCTGTAATTTTATTTCTGGATTCCGTAACAGCTGTTGATTCTTTATCAGCAAGTGCATAATTCCACGGCTTACCAAAAGACCAGCTTGTTCCAAAATCTCCCATCTGACCAGTACCAGAGATGGTCAGCTTATAAGTGTCTGCACCATTAGGTGTAAGTGTCCAGATTGCGTTGCTATAATATGTGCCAGTAAAAGTTTGAACTGCTCCGTTATACGGTGTGGAACAATAGTATGTTTGGCTATCGTAAGAGTTATCAGCACCACAGTAACCAGTTAATACCGATTCCTCTGCAAATGCTGTAATTGCACTTACTGGCAGTAGTGCAAATATCATGCACGCCGCAACCAGCAAGCTTATGAGTCGTTTTTTCATAAAAATCCTCCTTTTATAAATTACTCCCAAAATATAACCATGCCCGCACAAAGCAAAAAGAGCGCCGCACCGGCCAAATGGCTGGTACAACGCTCTGCGTTTTGTACTTTGGGAATCTACCGCCCCTTGAGGTGATGCCCATGTGCGGTATGGTTGAGAAAGTGCGGCTGGCTGCCATATTCCAGGCCCTTTAGCTTTGCATCGCAGCCTTTCGACTGGTTTGCCGATTCTTCTGTTTTCATGTGGCATCTTACACAGAAATCATAAAACTTTTTTTTTTTGTCAATAACCCCAAAGCATCTTTGGTGAGTTACACAAAATCGACAGTGTTTGTATAACATTTTCGGATAGCGGCATCTCCCCGGGGAGAAGTGTTCCGTTTGGGAAATGATGGCGTGTTTCCTCGTTTTTTCGTTGAAATATGCCAAGTTTTATGATATAGTAGTAGTCGTTTTTACGTTTCACTCCCCTATTCTCCCTGCGGAAAGGAAGCTCCCATGAACCTGACAAAGCAGTTCTTCAAGTATGTGTCGCAGAATATTTTCGGTCTGATCGGCACATCGTGCTATATTCTGGCCGACACCTATTTCATCGCCCAGGCGGCGGGCACCGACGGCGTGACCCTGCTGAACCTCTGCCTGCCCATGTACAACCTGATCTTTGCCTTCGGCTCGATGATCGGTCTGGGTGCGGCCACCCGGTACGCCATTCTGCAGGCACAGGGCGAGGCGCGGGCGCAGCGGTATTTTTCCAACGCCATCCTCTGCGCCTGCCTGATCGCCATTCCGTTCATGCTGGCGGGCGCGTTCTGCCCGGGCACGCTTCTGCAGCTCATGGGCGGCGATGGGGACATCGTGGCGCTGGGCCTGAACTACACCCGCATCTTCCTGCTGTTCACACCCTTCTTCATGTGCAACTACATCCTCTCGGCCTTCGTCCGCAACGACGGTGACCCGTCCCTTGCCATGGTGGCCACCCTGAGCGGCAGCCTGTTCAATGTGGTGTTCGATTACATCTTCATCTTCCCCATGGGGCTGGGCCTGCCCGGCGCGGCGCTGGCAACCGCCATCTCGCCGGTGCTCAGCATCGCCATCTGCAGCCGCCACTTCTTTCAAAAGAGCAACACGCTCACCTTTGTCCGGCAGGCCCCCTCGGCCCGGCTGCTGGTGCAGAGCTGCCAGCTGGGCATCTCCGGTTTTGTCGGGGAGCTCTCCTCTGCCGTGACCACCACCGTGTTCAACTTCCTGCTGCTCCGGCTGGCGGGCAACGTGGGCGTGGCTGCTTACGGCGTGGTGGCAAACTTTGCGCTGGTGGCAACAGCCATCTTCAACGGCGTGGCCCAGGGTGCCCAGCCGCTGATCAGCCAGTGCTACGGCAAAAACGAGATGACCGGAGCAAAAAAGCTGCTTCTGCTGGGCTGCGGTACCGCGCTGGCGCTGGCGGCGGTGTTGTACGGTGCCGTGTTTGGCTTTACCGATCCCTTTGTTGCCCTCTTCAACAGCGAGAGCTCTGCTTTGATGGCCGAATATGCCCACAGCGGTATGCGCATCTACTTCCTGGGCTACTTCTTTGCAGGCTGCAATATTGTTGCGGCGGGCTATCTGGGTGCGGTCAACCGCCCCACCGAGGCCACCATCACCTCGGTCAGCCGGGGCGTGGCCGCCATCGTCACCTGTTCGCTGATCCTGAGCGCCCTGTTCGGCATGAACGGCGTGTGGTCGGCCTTCCCCGCCGCCGAGGCCATCACGCTGGCCCTGACGGTGTTCCTGCTCAAGCGCCCGCAGTCTGTGTGTAGCTGAGCACCTCCACGGAAAAGAGCCGGGTGCTGCCCCGGCTCCTGAACATTTTAAATATACAGTGCCTGCTCCCGCTGGCTTTCCGCCGGGCTGAGGGGCCGCGCTGTCTGACCGGCCAAGGCCCGCCACTGTGCGGGGGATTGGCCGGTCTCTTTTTTGAACACCCGGCACAGGTAGTTGGCCCCTGAGAAGCCGCACAGGCTGGCAATGACATCCAGCGTGTATTCCCGGTGCAGGAGCAGCCGCATGGCAGCTTCCACCCGCACGGTAGTCAGGTAGCGCCCCGGGGGCACCCCTACGGCGGCGGTAAAGGTGCGGACAAGGGGGCTCTTGGAGACTCCCAGCCGCTCACTGAGCTCTTCCACGCCGTACAGGCCAGCGTAGTTCTGGCGGATATCCTCAATGGCGGCCTCCACCAGCGGCGGCAGGGGCGGGGCGGCGCTGTCGGCCCCCGCAAGCTCGCAGAGCAGGGCAAAGGCCAGCTGGCTG
>ULVK01072496.1_pt1 | contig 11348 bp, 9 predicted proteins | sample 1959311 | NCBI WGS metagenome assembly ULVK01 (sample SAMEA4835783, study PRJEB28245) | human gut metagenome | biome: gut microbiome; material: fecal sample | place: Denmark | collected 2008 | reverse complement strand
TTTTGAATCCTCCATTTGTTTTTAGACGTTCATGCACGGCACCTTGCCGTCAGAGGACCGCCCGTTTAATGATATTGTCATTAACCCCGCTGTGGTATCAGCGGACACTAACGCCTTAATAGGATAGCACAAAACGCCCGTAAAATCAAGCGATTTGCCCAAAATAATCCCAAAAATTTTCTGTTCTGCCCAAAAGGCATTCTTTGCCCGGGAAATCAGGCAAAGAGCTGCCGATCCGCCGTCAGGAAGCGCTTGCGCAGGATGCCTGCGCTGGCGGCAGGCAGACCGAACTTTTCTTCCAGAAAGCCGGTGAGCAGCGAGGGATTCAGGTTCAGCTCCTGTGCGGCAGGCAGGCAGAGCTCCATGCAGACACGATCCCCTGCGGTGGTATATTCCACCTGCGGGATGTGATCCTTGAGCTCCACGATCTTTTTGCCCTTTTTGCTGTGCTTTTCCACCGGGGCGCTTTCCAGCGCGTTATACTGTTCCAGCACAGCCGCTGCCGCTGCCGGGTAGGTGATCTGGTAGCAGGCAAAGGCGATGAGGTCAGCCTTCATCTGCACCGGGCCCACATGGGTGATGCGGATGCCGGTGGGCATGATGGCGTTCAGTTCGGTCTGCCACTGGGCAAAGTCCGGGTTCTCAGCCTCAGTCTTGACATCCACGCATTCGCACTCGCTCTCCTGCCCCAGCGAAAGCGGGCAGGCAAAGGTCATGTAGATGTGGGGGTTGAAGCCCAGCGTGTGCCACACAGGCAGGCCGCTGCGCTTGAGCACCCGCTGCATCACCCGCTGCAGATCCAGCAGGGAGATGTAGGAGGCCTCATTCTTTTTCTCAAACGAGATTCTGACTGTAATCAAAGCAGGGACCTCCTAACAGATGATTGGCACCGCAGCCATGGCAGGCGCGGTTGCAGGGCTGGGTGGTCTGGGCGGCAAGGGCCTTGTTGTACTCCCGCACCAGATATTCGTGGGTCACACCGTAGTCCATATGGCTCCACGGGGTCACCTCGTCCAGCCCAATGGGACGCTGGCAGTAGAACTTAGGATCAATGCCCAGATCCTCAAACACCTGCATCCAGGTATCATACTTGAAGCACTCTTCCCAACCGTCAAAGTAACAGCCCCGTTTGTAGGCTTCCAGAATAACAGGAGCCAGACGGCGGTCGCCCTTGGCGAACACACCCTCCAGAAAACTGGTGGTGCTGTCGTGATAGTTCACCTTGATCTTGCGGCTGTGGACGCTTTCCAGCAGGTGCTTCTGCTTGGCCTGCAGGCTTTCCTCCGTGTCCATGGGCACGAACTGGAAAGGCGTATGGGGCTTGGGCACAAAGCAGGCACAGCTGATGGTCACCTGCACACCCCTGCCCTTGGCGTGCCTGGGGTTGGAGTAATAGAGATCTACCACCTTCTGGGCGGTCTCGGCAATGCCCTCGATGTCCTCCATCGTCTCGGTAGGCAGACCCATCATAAAGTAGAGCTTGACTGAGGAATAGCCGTTGGCAAAGGCCAGTGAGCAGGTCTTTTCGATCTCGTCCCAGGTAACATTCTTGTTGATGACATCCCGCAGGCGCTGGGTACCGGCCTCGGCCGCAAAGGTCAGGCCGCTCTTGCGCACCCTTGTAGTCTTTTCGATCAGGCTCTGGGAGAAGTTGTCCATCCGCAGGGAGGGCAGCGAGAGGCTGACGTGCTCCTTGGGGGCCCACTCATTCAGATCATCCAGCAGTTCTTCCAGCTGGCCGTGATCGGAGGTGGACAGGCTGGACAGGCTCAGCTCCTCATAGCCGGTGTTGGCGCACAGATCCTGTGCTGCCTTATTCAGCAGGCTGGCATCCCGCTGGCGCATGGGACGGTACAGGAAGCCCGCCTGGCAAAACCGGCAGCCGCGCACACAGCCGCGCAGCACCTCAATGCTGGCGCGGTCCTGGATGGCCCCCACCATGGGCACAACAAAGTTCGTTGGCGGAGCAAACTCGTTCAGATCCTTGATGATAGCCTTGGTGATGACCGCCGGGATGCCCGGCTCGTTGGGGGTAATGGCTTTGACCCGGCCGTCCTCAAAGTAGGTCACATCGTAGAAGGCAGGGATATAGACCCCGGGGATCTTTGCAATGCGGCGCAACAGCTCCTTTTTGGAGACGCTGCCCTCTTTCTTGGCGCGCTCGATCTCGGCGCAGATGGAAGGCAGCTGGTTCTCACCCTCACCCAGCTGGATGACATCAAAGAAATCCGCAATGGGCTCCGAGTTGCAGGCGCAGGGGCCGCCCGCCACAATCAGGGGCCAGTGCTCGTTGCGGTCCTTTGCGTAGAACGGAATGTGCGCCAGATCGAGCATGGCCAGAATGTTGGTATAGGAAAGCTCGTACTGTAGGGTAAAGCCCACCGCATCAAAATCGGTCAGGGGGTCCTTGCTCTCCATAGTGTACAGGGGCAGGTCCAGCCGCTCCATCTCAGCCTTCATATCCAGCCAGGGCATAAAGGCCCGCTCACACCACCAGTTCTCATGGCTGTTGAGCAGCTCATACAGGATCTTCTCACCGAGGAAGGACATGCCCACCTCGTAGGTATCCGGGAAGCAGAATGCAAACCGGACATCCACCTTTTCTTTGTCTTTATACACGCTGCCCGGTTCGCCGCCGGTGTAACGGCCCGGCTTCTGCACCCGGCCCAGCGCTTCTTTCAGCTTGGGATCAAACATCAAGTTCCTCCATTGACAGAACAGTTTTACTTCATTCGTTTTATTGTACCCGATTCTGCCGGGAAATGCAATCATTGTTTTGGAGGCACCACCATCCGCACGCCGCCAGCTGTGCCCCATCCAGCGGCGGGATGGGCAGGAGGTTGAAGGCCCCGGTCAGGAGGTTGGCCGCCAGAAAGGCACTGGCCCGGATGGTGGCCCGCTGTTCCAGCCGAAGCATCCAGAGCCCGGCCAGCACAAAATTCACCGCAGGGCCTGCCGCGGCAAGGAGAGCGGTCTGCCACAGGGTCATTTCCCTGCCCCGGGTGCGCATACAAAAGCCGGTAAGGGTGACTTCAATGACCGGAAACTGCCCAAACAGGGCAAGATATACCCCGATGTGCCCCCACTCATGCAGGAATGCTGCCAGCAGCCCCAGCCGCAGAAACCCGCTTGCATCGAGATAGAGCAGAACGTACAGCGCCCCGCAGAGCAGCAACGGGTCCCGGAACGCAAACGGCCCGTACCGGAACCGATGCCGTATCATGGCAGGCTCAGTGCGGCAGAAGGATCATACCGGATGCCGCCTGTCAGAAATTCAAAGTGCAGGTGTGCCCCGGTGGCACGACCCGTCTGTCCGGCAGTGCCCAGCCGCTGGCCCGCTGCAACCACCTCCCCGGCCCGGACATAGAGATACTGCATGTGGGCATAAAGCGTTTCCTGCCCATCCCCATGGGTCAGCCGGACATAGTTGCCGTAAGCGGCTCCACGCCGGGCGGCGATCACCACGCCGTCCAGTGCCGCAAGGACTGGTGTGCCCTCCGCGCAGGCAAGGTCCACGCCCCGGTGGAAGGCTTTTTCCCCGGTAAAGGGATCCTTCCGCCAGCCATAAGGGTCAGAGACACGCCACGCCGCCGTTTCCAGCGGGAAGCAGAGCGTCTGCCCCGGCTTTGCCTGTTTCAGGCTGGCTCCCGCCGGGACATTTTTGCCCGCACAGACCGGGAGCACCCTGCCCGCCAGCAGAATGATCAGCAGCACCGTCAGAGCCAGCACCGCCGCCCGTTGATATCGCTTGTGTTTCCCTGCTCGTCCATGTTTTGCCTGCATCTTTTCGCCCTCCGTTCTGGAAAGTGTATGCAGAAGGAAGATCACTGAGAACCAAAACACCCCCTGGGAAATTTCCCAGAGGGTGCTCTTTCCGTATTTACCGGCGGAGCCAGTCATGGAGCCGCTGGAAGAGGCTGGGGTGGCCGTGCCGTTCCGCGCGATCAACAGCGTGCGGAGCAGGTGCTGCTTTCACCGTGGCAGGCTGTTTTGCTGGTTCTGGGGGCTGCTCCGCCACCTGAACCGGCTCCGGTCTCGTTTCGGACTCAGACGGCCGTTCCGGTGCCTTTGGCTCGGGCTGCTCCGGTTCTGCCGCAGGAGCAGCATCCCGGGCGAGCCAGTCATCCCGGAGCAGATCGTACATGTCCATCTGGCCGTTGACAAGGGGCTCACCGGGAGCCGCTTTCACCTTCTGATAGCTGCCGTCTGCCCGCATCTCCCGGGCATTGACGTTATCCCGCAGCTGCAGCTGCAGGATATCGCTCAACTTCTGGATGAGGACAGGGTCCTCCACCCGGACACCCACCTCCACGCGGCACTCGGTGTTGCGGGTGAGGAAATCGCCGGAGGCGATATAGATGCGGGTGGTCACGCCATCGAAGAAGCTGTAGATGCGGCCATGCTCAAGGTAGCGGCCCACCAGACTGCGGATATGCAGGTTTTCGGTCTTACCCGGCACCTCGGCGCGGACACAGCAGATGCCGCGCACGATCATATCAATGCGGACTCCTGCACAGCTGGCTTCTTCGAGTTTCAGGATGATATCCCGATCCGAGATGGAGTTGTTTTTCAGGATCATGGATGCCGGGCGGCCCAGCTTGGCGGCATTGATGACCCGGTCCATCTCGTCCAGCAGCACGCTCTTGAAGCGCAGAGGGGCCACCAGCATCTTCTCGGTGGTCTCCGTCAGCTTCTGCACGGCAAGGTTCTGGAACACGTTGGAGGCTTCCTCACCGATGCCCAGATCTGCCGTGATGAACGAATAATCGGTATAGAGCTCGCTGGTCTTTTCGTTGTAGTTGCCGGTGCCGATCTGGGTGATATAGCTATATCCCTGCGGGCCCTTCTTGGTGATGAGGGTCAGCTTGGAGTGCACCTTGTAATCATCAAAGCCATAGAGGATAGTACAGCCAGCCTCTTCCAGCTGCTTGGACCAGTCGATGTTATTCTGCTCGTCAAAGCGGGCACGCAGCTCCACCAGAGCCACCACTTCCTTGCCGTTTTCGGCGGCTTCGATCAGGGCCTGTACGATCTGGGATTCCCGCGCCATTCGGTAAAGGGTCATCTTGATGGAAATGACCTCCGGATCCCGCGCGGCCTTTTTCAGCATCGCGATGAAGGGACGGATGGACTGATACGGATAACTGAGCAGGACATCGTGCTTTTCCACCTCGGCAGCAAGGTCATAATCCTGGGGCGGCAGCATGGGCCGGGCCGAGGGATAGAATAGCTCCGGGTTGCCCTCGGCCTCCATTTTACCGGTGAGCTTGTAGAAGAAGCTCAGATCCAGCGGGCTCTTCTGGGCAAACACCCGCTTATGGCTCAGCTCTAATTTGTCGCAGAGGAGACGAAGGATTTCCTGCGGGGCCGTGGGAGTTACCTGCAGGCGGACAGCGGCCAGCTTGCGGCGGCGCTTGAGCAGGTCGGCCATGATCTCGCGGTAATCGATATCATGGTCCATCATGCCCTCTTTTACATCAATGTCGGCGTTGCGGGTGACGCGGAACAGGCACTTTTCCTGGACGGCATCCTTGCCAAAGATGAGGGACGCATAGTGGAGCACCAGTTCCTCTGTCAGGGCAAACTCGGTCTTGCCCTCCCGGCGCACCAGGATCAGCCGCTCCATCTGGCTGGAGATGGGGATCATGCCAAGGCTCTGGCCCTCTTTCTCCTTGAGCAGAGCGCCGAGGTAGATCTCCTTATTGCGCAGGAATGGGAACGGGTGGCGGTTGTCCACGATCTGCGGGCTGAGGATGGGGAACAGCTCGTTCTGGAAGTATTTTTTCCAGAAGCGCTCCTGCTCCTTATCCATCGCATCAAAGTTTACCTTTTTATAGCCGCAGGCATCCAGATTTTCCAGCGCTTTCTCGTAGTATTTATCGCAGTCCTCCTGCAGATGGGCAACTTTGGGCATGATGGCATTCAGCTGTTCCTCGGCCGTCATGTTGGTCTTGTTCTCACGCTTGTCTTTGTCCTTCTGACTGCGTGCAAGGTTGGCGCGCTCCTGCAGAGAGCCCACACGCACCATGAAAAATTCATCCAGATTGGAGCCATAAATGGCAAGGAATTTCACCTGCTCCGCCAGCGGGACATTCTTATCCTTGCCCAGCACCAGCACACGGCGGTTAAAGTCCAGCCAGCTGAGTTCACGGTTGATGAAGATCGTATCCTCTTTCATAGTAGTTTACTCCCTTTTTCCCTGACCTGCGGCTTTCGCCGCAGCGCTTCAGCTCACATAAGCAAGTCCATCCCACTCAGCCACCACCGCTTCTGTCAGGCCGGGCACGGCGGCGGCCTCTTCCACCGCAGCAAAGCGCCCGTACTGCTCCCTGTATTCGATGATGGCCCGGGCGCGCTGTTCCCCCACCCCCGGCAGGGTGCAGAGAGAGTCCTGCCCGGCGGTGTTCAGATCGACCCGCGCCAGCTGGATGAGCGGTGTTTCACTCCCGGCTGCACGGCCCGGCCCTGTCTGCCGCGGAACGGCAAACCCAAACGCCAGCGCGACGCACACCGCGCAGACAAGGGCCGCTGTCCACAGAAATCTCTGTTCTGTTTTTGTGAGACTGGCTTTCTTCATCCCATTGTACCCGACTTTCTCTGAAAAAGAAAGCCCTCTGCGGAGAATTTGCAGAGAGCTTTACAATGATTTTACGCAGAAGTTTCCGCACGGCGCACCATGCCGTACAAAAGCTCTGCCGCTGCACCGGCATCGTGGTCGGTCAGGGTCATCCGGTTGGCGGCAAGGCGCAGTTCAGGCGCGGCATCCGCAGGCACAACGCTCTCCCCCGCCAGATGGACAAGGTCGAGCATCTGGGTGCAGCCGGCCAGCACCGTCAGCTGCTCGGCGGCATAGCCGGAGGGAGGGCAGACGGCGTTGAGCATGGCACTGCCTGAGACAAGGCCCGGGGTAAGCACCAGCGTATCCGGTGCAAGGCGCTCCGCATGCAGGATGGCTGCCGCGTCCCCCAGCGCCTTTTGCAGCGTGGGCAGAATGGGCATCTGCTTTTTGTCCTGATAGAACAGGATGCGCAGAACGTCCTCGCCCTTGACATCGGCGGCGTTGCTCAGCACAAAGGGAGTCCACTCCTGCTTGAGGTGGAACACCAGCCCTTCGCTCATCCGCACAGCGCGGGTGGAGCCATCGCGCATCTGCAGGGCGATGCCCACGCCGGACAGGGAGGGCAGCATCTTCAGGACAGACTCCTCCATCCCCTCAAAGCTGCACAGCGCGGTGCCGGAGCCCTCCGAAAAGTTGTAGGCCAGTGTGCCGCCGCAGACCAGCGCGGGCGCACTGAGCCGCACCCCGCCCAACAGAGAGCGGACCGCCCGGGGCGAGCGCTGAGAGAAAACGGTCAGCCTGCCGCCCCTGCTGGCAAAAAGCTGCAGCACGTCCCGCTGGAGCTGAGGCAGATTGCCTGTAGCATCCAGCAGCAGGCTGTCCAGATCACAGAGGACTAGGGTCTGGTCAATGGTCGTCTCTTTCATAGGGTATTTCCTCCTGTGCGCTGACGGAGCGTTGTCAAGAAGCGGGTGAAGTAATCCGGCAGCTCAGAATCGAACCGCAGGTGTTCCCCCGTGATGGGGTGAATAAACCCCAGCGTTTTTGCATGCAGGCACTGACCATGCAGGCTGGTGATGCAGTTGTGGGGGCCGTACACCGGGTCGCCCGCCACCGGGTGGCGGATGGAAGCCATGTGAACGCGGATCTGGTGGGTACGGCCCGTTTTCAGGCGGCACTCCAGCATCGTGAACTCGCCCAGCCGTTCCAACACCTTGTAGCCGGTATAGGCGTACTTTGTGTGGGGCTCACTGGCCGGATAGACCGCCATCTTCTTGCGGTCGGTCTTGCTGCGGCCCAGGTTGCTCTCCACAAAACCCTCATCCTGGGCAAAGCCGCCATAGACGATGGTATTGTAGGCCCGCTCCACGCTGTGCACTGCCATCTGCTGGGAAAGGCCGATGTGGGTTGCATCATCCTTTGCCACCACCAGCAGACCGCTGGTGTCCTTATCGATGCGGTGGACGATGCCGGGCCGGATCTCGCCGCCAATGCCGGAAAGGCTGCCCTTGCAGTGCCAGAGCAGAGCGTTGACCAGGGTGCCGTCCGGGTTGCCGGGAGCCGGGTGGACGACCATCCCCTTGGGCTTGTTGACCACCAGAAGGTGCGCATCCTCATAGATGATGTCCAGCGGGATCTCCTGTGGCACAGCTTCGATGGGCTTTGCGTCGGGGATCTCCAGCAGGATGATATCCCCTGCCTTGAGCTTCAGGCTCTTGGCCGGGGCCCTGCCGTTGCAGAGCACATGGCCCTCAGCCACAAGGCCCTGCAGGGCGCTGCGGGAAAGGCCGGTGTCCTCGCCGCTCAGAAAGCGGTCGATGCGCTGGCCTGCGCCCTCGGCTTCTACGATGTATTCACGCTGCTCCATGGCTTACTGCTCCTTCGGGCCCTTTTTCGTATCCTCGTGCAGCTCCTCCAGGAAAATGACCAGCACCCAAAGCGCCACACCAACGCAGACACAGATATCTGCAAAATTGAACACAGCGAACCGCATGAACAGCAGGTTGATGTAATCCACCACCTCGCCGTTCAGCACACGATCGATCAGGTTGCCGATGCCGCCGCCCAGCACCAGAATGAGTGCGGCCTGCTGCAGACGGTTGTTCCGGCTGCGGAAGAACAGCCAATAAGCAACCAGCAGCAGCGCTGCGCTGGTTGCAACGATCAAAAACAGCTGCTTGCCGCTGAGCAGGCTGAATGCCATGCCCTGGTTGAGCACGAACCGCAGCTCCACCACATGGGGGATCAGCGGCATTGCGCCCACCGGCTGCAAAGCGCTGACAGCCCAGAACTTGATGGCCTGATCGAGGCCGACCAGCGCCGCAACGCACAGCAGATTGAAGATCACAAATGCCATAAAAATACTCCCAACGGCGGCACGCTGCCGCCTGTGTTCTGATACCAAAAAGCGGCGCTCCCTGCTCGAAAGGAGCGCCGCAGCGTTTAATTCAGGAAGGCTTATGCTTCCACCACGCTTGCGCAGCGTGCGCAAAGGGTGGGATGTGCGGCGTGGGTGCCGATGTCTGCGGAATACTTCCAGCAGCGCTCGCACTTTTCGCCGGTAGCATGTGCAGCAGCAACGCCCAGCCCCTCAACAGCGGAGGCAGAACCACCCTCGCCCTTGACCAGCTCCACATGGGAGACGATCATCAGGTCAGCCAGCTCATCCATGGGAATGCTGTTCAGCAGGTCATAGACGGCATCATTGCAGTACAGGGTAACGGAAGCTTCCAGAGAAGCACCGATGGTCTTTTCTGCACGGGCCTGCTCCAGCACCTTCTTGACCTCGTCACGGACAGCAATGAGCTGTGCCCACTTGGCCTTGAAGGCATCGTCTGCAGCGTACTGGCCTGCCTTGGGCATTGCCTCGAACACAACGTACTTGTTCATGCCTTCGGTCTTGGGCAGGAAGTCCCAGATCTCCTGGCTGGTGAAGCAGAGGATGGGGGCAATGATCTTGTCCAGAGCGACCAGGATCTTGTACATGGTGGTCTGGGCAGCCTTGCGGCCCACACCGTTGGTGCAGTACAGGCGGTCTTTCGTCACATCCAGGTAGAAGTTGGACATGGCAACAACGCAGAAGTTGTAAACGGCGTGATAGACCTTGTTGAAGTCATACACATCGTAGCCGGCCTTGGCATTCACGATCAGGTCATCCAGAGCGGCCAGTGCCCAGCGGTCGATCTCCTGCAGCTGATCATCCGCCACACAATCGGTGTTGGGGTCAAAGCCATCCAGATTGCCCAGAATGAAGCGGGCGGTGTTGCGGATCTTGCGGTAAGCCTCGCTCAGCTGCTTGAAGATATTCTTACCGGCGCGCACATCCACAGTGTAGTCGGAAGAAGCGACCCACAGGCGGATGATATCCGCACCGTAGTCCTTGATGATCTCGCTGGGCTCCACGCCGTTGCCGGCGCTCTTGTGCATCTGCTTGCCCTGCTCGTCCACGACCCAGCCGTGGCACAGCACGGACTTGTAGGGTGCGCAGCCCTTGCTTGCAACGCTGGTCAGCAGGCTGGACTGGAACCAGCCGCGGAACTGGTCGCCGCCCTCCATATACATGTCGGCCGGGAAGCTCAGCTCCGGGCGCTCCTCCAGCACGGCAGCGTGGGTGGAACCGGAATCGAACCAGACATCCATGATGTCGGTATCCTTGGTCCACTCGGAAGCGCCGCACTTCTCGCAGACTTCACCTGCGGGGATGATCTGCTCTGCCTCGTACTTGTACCAGGCATCGGAGCCCTCCTTGCGGAACAGCTCGCTGACAGCCTTGATGGTGGCATCGGTGATGTGGTAAGCGCCGCACTTCTTGCAGTAGAAAGCCGGGATGGGCACACCCCAGGTACGCTGACGGCTGATGCACCAGTCGTTGCGGTCACGGACCATGCCCTTCATGCGGTCGTGGCCCCAGTCAGGCATCCACTTCACGGTGTCGATGGCCTTGTAGACATCGTCACGGAACTTGGCAACAGAGCAGAACCACTGCTCAGTGGCACGGAAGATGATGGGGTTGTGGCAGCGCCAGCAGTGGGGGTACTGATGCTTGATGTGCACCTGACCCATGATGGCACCGGCTTCGGTCAGGTCGGCCAGAATGGTCTTGTTGGCAGCCCAGACACGCTGACCTGCGTACTTACCGGCCAGCTCCGTCAGGCAGCCAGCGTCGTCCACAGGAACAGTGATGGGTACGTTGTATTTCTGAGAAACATTGAAGTCATCCACGCCGTGGCCGCCTGCGGTGTGGACGCAGCCGGAACCGCTTTCCAGTGTGACATGGTCACCCAGGATGACGATGCCCTCCTTGGGCAGGTAGACGTGATGATAGCGCATCAGCTCGAACTCAGCGCCGGAAACAGGCTCGCCCACGATCTCGTAGTTCTCAATATGGCAGGCATCCATCACGCTCTTGACCAGCTCGGTGGCCATGATATGGTACTCCTCGCCGATCTTGACAAAGGAATACTCAAAGGCACCGTTCAGGCAGATGGCCTCGTTGGCGGGCAGGGTCCAGGTGGTGGTGGTCCAGATCACGAAGTAGGTCTTGTCCATCGGGATGCCGTGCTTTGCCAGCACGCCGTTGGGATCCTGAGAAACGTGGAAGCGGACGAAGATGGAATCGCAGTCGTCCTCGCCGTACTCGATCTCTGCCTCAGCCAGAGCGGTGCGGCAGTCAGGGCACCAGTACACAGGCTTCAGGCCCTTGTAGATGTAGCCCTTCTTGGCCATCTCGCCAAAAATCTCGATCTGGCGGGCCTCGAACTCAGGCTTCAGGGTCAGGTAGGGGTGCTCA
>ULVK01059801.1_pt1 | contig 11478 bp, 5 predicted proteins | sample 1959311 | NCBI WGS metagenome assembly ULVK01 (sample SAMEA4835783, study PRJEB28245) | human gut metagenome | biome: gut microbiome; material: fecal sample | place: Denmark | collected 2008 | reverse complement strand
CGTGATTTCCAGCGATACCTTTCTCCGCACATCAGAACAGAGAAGCCTGTCGTGCATATATCCTTGAATCCGCATCCCGATGATGTGCTGACGGATATGGACATGGAGAACATCGCCCGTGAATACTTGGAGCGCATGGGATATGGCAACCAGCCATATATGGTCTACAAGCATGAGGACATTGATCGTCACCACATGCACATCGTGACCATCCGAGTGGATGAAAACGGCAAGTGTTTGAATAGCCGATACAACTACCATAGGAGCAAGGCTATCACTCGTGACTTGGAGGAGAAGTACAATCTCCACAAGGCGGACCGCAAGCAACGCCAGGCAGACAATCCACTTCGTAAGGTGGATGCAAGCCAAGGCAATGTGAAGAAGCAGGTTGCCAACACCGTAAAATCTCTCTGTGCTACCTACAGGTTCCAGTCCTTAGGCGAATACCGTACACTTCTTTCCTTATATAATATATCCTTGGAGGAAGTCAGAGGCGAGGTTGGCGGTCGTGAGTATCATGGTTTCGTCTATTCTGCCACGGACGGACAGGGCAACAAGGTGGGAAATCCTTTCAAGGCTTCAAAGATTGACAGGTCTGTCGGTGTGGAGGCGATAGAAAAGCGGTTCGCTTATTCTGCCAAGAAGTTCAAGGAGGACAAGAAACTCTCCGAGATGACCAAACATAGCGTGGAAGCTGTCTTGAAGCAGACCTATCATAAGGATAAGTTCGTTGAACTGCTGAAAGCAAAGGGCATTGATGTCGTTTTCCGCCATACAGCTGACGGCCGTATCTACGGAGCAACATTCATTGACCACCGCACCCAAAGCGTGTTCAATGGTTCAAGGCTTGGAACGAATCTTTCTGCCAATGCCCTGCAGGAGCACTTCTCCTTACCTTACGAGAATGAGCAGCCAATACCGCTTACCATTCCAAAAGAAGAAGACTCTGGCTTGGAGCAGGAACTTCAAGGTTCTGGCTTGTTCGATGAGTACGGCAGCGGTCTTGGACTTATGGCAGGGAATGGTTCTTCCAACGAGGCACAGGAAGCAGCATTCGATAGAGAGTTACGCAGAAAGAAAAAGAAGCGAAAAGGGAGAAACCTTTAATCGTATTATCAAGGTATAACTTCAAAACAGAAAAACAATGGCACAAGAAGACGATTTGAGAGCATTGGGAAAAATCATGGATTTTCTCCGTGCTGTGAGTATAATACTCGCAATTATGAATGTATATTGGTATTGCTACGAGGCAATGCGTATGTGGGGAGTGACAATCGGGGTGGTTGACAGAATCCTGATCAACTTCAACCGTACAGGTGGTTTGTTTCATTCCATTCTCTATACCAAGCTGTTTTCGCTTCTGCTCCTGGCACTCTCATGTCTGGGAACCAAGGGCGTGAAAGCGGAAAAGATGAGTTGGAACAGGATTTGGACGGTTCTTGCTGTTGGCTTCTTCTTGTTCTTCCTCAACTGGTGGATATTATTGTTGCCTATATCTAATTTGGGCAATGCCACGCTGTACATATTTACAATGACAGCGGGTTATATCTGCCTGTTGATGGGTGGACTGTGGATGAGCAGACTCTTAAAACACAACCTCATGGAGGATGTGTTCAATAATGAGAACGAGAGCTTCATGCAGGAGACCAAACTCATGGAGAACGAGTATTCCGTCAATCTGCCAACACGATTCTATTACAAGAAGAAATGGCAGAGAGGATGGATCAACGTGGTCAATCCGTTCCGAGCGACCATCGTGTTAGGTACACCGGGTAGTGGTAAGTCCTTTGCTGTAGTGAACAACTACATCAAACAGCAGATAGAGAAGGGGTATTCAATGTATATCTATGATTTCAAGTTTTCCGACCTTTCGACGATTGCCTACAACCACATGATGAACCACCAGAATGGATATAAGGTCAAGCCCCAGTTCTATGTCATCAACTTTGACGATCCTCGCAGAAGTCATCGCTGCAATCCCATTCACCCGGATTTCATGAGTGACATTTCCGATGCTTACGAAAGTGCATATACAATAATGCTCAACCTCAATAAGACTTGGGTGCAGAAGCAGGGCGACTTCTTTGTGGAGAGTCCGATAATCCTCTTTGCTGCCATCATCTGGTACCTAAGAATCTACAAGAACGGAAAGTTTTGTACCTTTCCCCATGCCATCGAATTGCTCAACCGCAGATACGAGGATGTCTTTCCGATACTGACGAGCTATCCCGAACTTGAAAATTACCTTTCTCCATTCATGGACGCATGGCAAGGTGGGGCAATGGAGCAGTTGGCGGGGCAGATTGCAAGCGCAAAGATTCCGCTGTCACGAATGATCTCACCACAACTCTATTGGGTGATGTCCGCAAGCGAGTTTACACTCGACATCAACAATCCCGAAGAACCGAAGATTCTATGTGTCGGCAACAATCCCGACCGTCAGAATATTTATGGTGCGGCACTTGGTTTGTACAACAGCCGCATCGTGAAACTCATCAACAAGAAGGGACAACTCAAATCATCCGTTATCATTGACGAGTTGCCGACCATCTATTTCAAGGGCTTGGATAACTTGATAGCCACGGCACGAAGCAACAAGGTGGCGGTGTGTTTAGGCTTCCAAGACTTCTCGCAGTTGGTTCGCGATTATGGAGACAAGGAGGCTAAGGTGGTTATCAATACCGTTGGTAATATCTTCAGCGGACAGGTCGTTGGCGAGACCGCCAAGACTTTATCCGAGCGTTTTGGAAAAGTGCTCCAAAAACGCCAGTCCATTTCCATCAACCGACAGGATGTCTCTACGTCCATCAATACCCAAATGGATAGTCTCATTCCGCCAAGCAAGATTAGTGGTCTTACCCAAGGTATGTTTGTCGGCTCTGTTTCCGACAACTTCACCGAGCGCATAGAGCAGAAGATCTTCCATGCCGAGATTGTCGTTGACACCGACAAGGTAAAGCGAGAGGAAAGCCATTATCAGCCTATCCCCATCATCAACGATTTCTTGGATGCGGATGGCAATGACTGCATGAAGCAAGCTATTCAGAACAATTACAACCAAATCAAGGAGGATGTCAAGCTGATTGTCAAGGACGAGCTGGAGCGCATCGCTGGTGACGAGAGCTTAAAGCATCTCATACAGAAATAAACAATAAGGCGAGTAACTTTTAGGAATTGTCCTTTCTGTTACTCGCCCCTGCATACATATATGGGATTTATCGTTTTTTATCGTCTCATTCTTTCCAATTCATCATCCTTTCGCATTTTGTCGTTCAACTTCTCCTGCATTCTGTCAAGGAAGTAAGTACGGCTATGGTTTTTGCGTCTTCTGATGTCGGTGTAGAAACGATAGCAGTCCTTGGCTTTGATGCCGAAGAACTGGTACATGGCTTGCGCCAAGTCCTTGAATTTTACATCGCCATCGTTCACGCTTCCCATTACGCAGATGCCATATACCATTTCTACAAGGTCAACGGCATTGCCAGTCCATTTTACTAATGGCTTTGATTCTGATGATACTGGCGGAGAGGCTTCTGAAGTGGATGTGGTCACATGAAGATGATATGTTGCTGCCACATGCTCTTGCATCCTTCGTACAAATGCAATAGCCTTGCGCACATACAAGCCTACGGTTCCCAAACAATCCTTTATATGGGGCATTGACAGATGAAAATCAAGCTCGGTCTCTGCGTATGACAGTGCAAAGACCGCTTGCTTCACGTTGGTGCTGCATAAATCAACCACAACCTTGATAAACTCACGATATGAGTTCTCCAAAGCGTTACCACCTTTGTTCTTATGACCTGCATTCAGCAAGTCGAAAAAATCAGTCTCTATCAATATGTTGTATTCCATGTTGCTGTCTCTTTTATGGGTTTGTACTAATTTGATGTTTCTGTGCGCACATCATTTATTAGTCCAATACCTATGCCATTCCAAGACAATCTAAACAATTGGATGATGATATTTCCTGATAATCAGCAACTTTATCAAGAGAATAAGATTTTCACAAGGGAATTGCAAGCAGAAATAGTGTAAGGAAAACCGGACACTCGTCCAATCTTCCTTACACGGTTCTTATACCGTTACAACTTGTTCGTAGAAATGCCATACTCTTTCATACGGGCATAGAATGTAGTATGGCTCATTTCCAACATTTTTGCCGCATCACGCTTGATGCCATTGCATTGCTTCAAAGCCCATAAGATACGCTCTCGATTGATTTTACGTTCTTGTTCATCAAAGTCCAAAGCCTCTTCTGTCAATGTCGATTGTGACAACTGCAAGTCCTCGACATCTATTATCTCATTCTCGCATAACAGCATAGCTCGCATGATACATGATTTCAACTCACGCACATTGCCTGGCCATGTATGGCTTACAAGTGCCCTTTGCGCTTCCTTACTGATACATTTTATTTCTTTGTCCGTATGCCTATCATATAGTTTCAGGAAGAAGTTAGCTAATGGCATAATATCTTCCTTGCAATCTCGCAACCGTGGAATCTCAATAACCGCTTCGTGAAGTCGATAATACAGATCGCTTCTGAATCGTCCTTCCCGAACTGCGTCTTGCAGATTCTCGTTGGTAGCGGCAATAATGCGCACATCAGCCACTTTATCTTTTGTAGCTCCCAATGGTCGGTAGCTCTTGGATTGCAACACACGCAGCAGCATCGCCTGTACGTCTTTCGGCAGGTTGCCTATCTCGTCCAAAAATAGCGTACCTCCAGCAGCCAATTCAAAGTAACCTTTTCTTGCTGCGTCCGCACTTGTGAATGCACCTTTCTCATGCCCGAAGAGAGTGGAAACGGCAAGTTCCGCAGAAAGCGTACCGCAATCTACTACCTCAAAAGGTTTGTCGGCTCTTTTGCTTTGCAGATGTATCTTTTCCGCTATATGTTCTTTGCCAGTACCATTGTCGCCCAATATCATAACAGCCATGTCGCTTTTGGCAAACAATTCTGCCATTTTGTATATACGGCGAAACTTCTCACTTTTGCGGTAAACAATCTTGTTATTCAACTCGACGAGTCGTTTCTGCTTGTCTATGATTTCTTCCAAACGTTCATAAACTACATCAAGCAACAATTTCTTCGGTATATAGTCTTCCGCTCCCAATTTCATAGTCCTCACGGCACTCATGCTTTCATCGTAAGATGTCATGATGATAAATGGATTCTGGTAGCCGTTACTACGCATCCATTCCAACAGGTCGATGCCGTTATCATTACCCAAGCGCATATCCGAAATGACAACATCCCATTCAGAGGATTCCTTCACAGCTTTCAGACCATCTCTGTAATTGTAGCATAAGATTGTTTTCCATCCCTTCGCCTCCAACTTCTTGCCCAACATATTGCAAAATGTCGGGCTATCTTCAATTATTATTACTTTCTTCATGCTGTTACCTCCTCAATTTTCTTTTGTGCGGCTTTGATGATTGCCTCACCATGTGCGAAAACATCCTCAACCGCTTGGTTGATAACGTCGTCTGATGATGTAGAATCTTCAATCAAGTCAAAGAGATGGTTCAAAGACTCGTCAGATTGTACCATCATCCACGAGCTTCTTGCGTGGTGAATGGCATCGGACATTTTCTTGCGGTTCTCCTCTTTGGCTGCATTACGGATACTGCCCAATGTATCAGTCATTTCCTTTACGAAATTCTCCAAAGTCTCTTTTTCATTGCCGTAGGTCAGCAACATAGAGAAGTCTATTTGTTTTTCTGCTATCTTGCCATTCACACACTTTCTTGCAGTGTTTATTAAATCCTTGTCAGACATCGGCTTGAACAGACAAGCGACAAATCCTGCGCCAAGCAGTTCTTGCTCACTCACATTTGGTGCTGCTGTCATAACGACAACAGGAATGGTCTTGGAGTTACGCACGTTCACCATACGCATCATTTCCAGAATCTCGATACCATTCACTTCCGCCATCTTCAAATCCGTTATCAGCAGATCATAAGATTTTTTGCGCATCATATCCAATAAATCCGTGGCATTATTACAAGTGTCACATACGATGCCGTTCGATGCAAACGCCTCACGGATGGTACTCAGTTGCACATGGCTATCATCAATGGCAATGACAGTAAAAGAATCTTGTCGTTTCGTTCTATACTGAGTTGATTCCACATTCTGCTTTTCGGCTGCAGCCATAGGAAGACTAATGGCAAAGATACTTCCAAGCCCTTGGTGACTGGACACATCGATTTTCCCTTTCATAAGTGAAACGAGGTTCTTGACAATGGAAAGCCCCAAACCAAATCCCGGTTGGGTGACCGCATTTCCCAATCTTGCAAATTCCTTGAAGATTTGTTTTTGTTGCTTGTCGTCCAATCCTGTTCCTGTATCCTTAACCATTAGCATGAATACACCATTCTTATAGGTTGTGGACAATACTATCTCACCCTTTCCCGTATATTTGATGGCATTGGAAAGCAGATTGCGTCCTATTGTAAGCACCTTTTCCTTGTCTCCATTGACAACACCATCTGCCTTATTGCTGACGCTCAATTCCAGTTGCTTCTTCGCTGCAAAGGGTTCATACTCCATCTTTAATTGCTCGGCAATGTCCATCATACGGAAAGGGCGTTCCTTGACAGTCGCCTTTCCATTCGCTAATTTGGAGTAAACCAGGAAACTGTCTATCATAGAAGTCAAGCCTTTCGATGTGTCAACAATCAAGTCGGCATATCGTTTGCTTTCATCCGTAGCATCATCAAGTCCGCTAATCTTGCGAGCATAATCCTTGATGGCAGACAAGGGACTGCGCATCTCATGCGTTACTGTCAGCATCACCTTTCTTGTTTCTTCCTTGCTCTTACGTGTCTTGAATGCGAATCGCCACACCAATAGAAATAATACGAAAAATACCAATATCAACAATCCTATCATCCCTATATAATAATAGGTATAATTGCCTTCCAAGTCTGCGATTTGTCGCTCACGAACTTTGATGTCTTTATCCACATTCTCATCAGCTATGCTGATTACTCTTTGCAACTGCTTATTGATACCTTCATTTCTGTTTCCAAGACTATCCAATATCTCCACTACCTTACGGCTTTGCTGGTGATGTTTAGCAACAACCGTTTGGTTTAGGTTGGTGAGCATCTTTTCAGTTTGGGTTAAACGGTTGCCTGTTGTTACTGCATTATCTTTCTTGCCGAACAATCTGCTGAAGAAACCGCGCTTCTTTGGCTTTGCCTGCTGTGGCATAGCTGAAAGTCTTTTGCTTTCAGTTTTATTCTGCTCTACAATTCTTGGAACTTCTGCGGTCAGCTTTTCTTGAGTGGCATTCAATTCCTGCATAGCATCCTTTATATCCAGAAGGAGCTGTTCCTTTTCTGCAAGAAGACGGCAGATCGTATCAGAATCTTCTTTCGGACAAATACCTGCGATGCCTTCAAGCATACTGTCCACTTCCAATCGAAGCGAATGATACTCATTTACATCTGTTGAGTCCCAATCCGCAACCATTTCACCAAGCAGTGACAATTCCGCTATGTGCAAGTTTAAGTCATGCACATTCTTTCGCCACTGATGCAGTTCTGCATTTCTACACTCAATCTCCTTTCTGTCGCGCCATTCAAATAGGCCGATTACAATGGTACATCCTACGATGACGATGGCAGTCATGATGCCTAAAGCCATCCATCTACAGATATGCCCGGTCTGTTCTTTGCGTTCCATGTTGTTTACTTTTTACGTTTCTATTACTCCATTATTGCTTTGCACTAACATTTTAATCGGCAAAGATAATGGCAGGAAGCATTAAAGACGAATATTTATATATATTATAACAACTTTTATGTAAATTCTTGGTAAAAACAGCATATCGTTAGGGAAAGAGCCATTATTGAATAATAACCATTGGCAAGAAAGCCAAAAGCTGACAAAGTGTAGATTGTGAGACTTAATCGAAAAAGGATGGCAAGAGTTTCAATCCTACCATCCTTTTGAATCTTATTGAAAAGTCTTTTGCGTTGTCAGCTTTATCAATGAGTAAATGAGAGAGTCGTTTACCTAACTCTTACACCTTTACCATTCAGAACTTCACTTCTAACATCATCAGTTTTTCATAAATACAAGTCGTAGCCAATGGCTGTAATATCGCAATATCTTGGAGGAGAGATGATGTTGCTTCGTCAATCCAGTGATCCATCTCAATAAATTGCTTACCACCTTTTGTCTTCAACAAGAAGGAAGAGTCTCTTTTTCTAAATTTATATTCAGAAAAAAAGTTAAAAATCCACAATCAAGAATTTTGGTTTGTTACCTCGCCACCATCAGTTTGTTTTCGCATTTAATGAGAATTGGATTTTGTGCAATGTTATTTCTTTTTTAACCTAATTTTATAGCCCGACCACAAGCACCAAAACGCAAGAATGCCCATAACAAAGATGAATATGTATGTGGCTATCGTTCCAATGAAAATTCTGCCACTATGCACCTCTAATGCCACATTCCAAAGCGACTTGCGTGCAATGACAGAGGTGAGATAATAGCGTTTGTACTTACTGGCGCAAATGTCAGTGACAAGGACCCGAATGTGTTCAAGGTTCTTGCTAAACGGTTGTATGGCAAGCTGTTCGCTGACAAAGGCTATATTTCACAGAAGCTGTTTGACTTCCTCTTTGAGGATGGAATACAGCTGGTGACAGGGTTGCGCGTAAACATGAAAAACAAGCTGATGCCGTTCTATGACAGAATGATGCTGCGCAAGAGATACATTATCGAAACCATTAACGACATGCTGAAGAATACGGCACAGATTGTACACTCACGCCATAGATCTGTAAGCAACTTTATCATGAACCTTATTTCTGCCTTGGGAGCATATTGTTTCTTTGACAACAAACCCAAGGCTTTGCAGGGGTACTGCATCGAAGACACGAAGCAACTTTCATTGTTCTAAAGACAGAATAATCCCTTTCGATTCTTTATATACAGCCCATGTCTGATGGCATGGGAAGAGAACTCGCGTATCTGTCTTCACATGCAACTAATCGCTATTTTATCCCGAACTGGGGTAATTGATTACATATTATAGCTTTATGTACCCATATAAGGATTTATAAACAAAATCCTTATATGGGTACGAACTAAATTATAAAGGCAATATGCCTTATTCGCTATTGTGGATAGTTTTCACTGAAAATATTGGATTTCGTGCTTGATAAAAATCCTTTCCTATACGAAAATATTTATTTTTATTTCCATATATAGTAACTTTCAACGTGTCTCCTTTGTTTGTTTTATTTACCAAAATTAAAGTCTTTATATCCATGCCGATAACTGGACCTTTTATTTTTTTTGAATTCTTGATATTATATATAACATCTGTATTCTTATCCATCTCAATTTGTTGGCCGAATTTGTAAAGGGAACAAAACACATAGTCATCAATTTGGATGCTTTCATTACCCCTACTGCAACAGTTCACAATAAACAAGAAAATACTAACGGTCAATAATTGCATCTTCATAACTTTCACTTGTTTTATTGCCAGCACTTTTTACTACAACAGAAATAGGACTATTCTTAAGTTGGTTGTATGTATTATTAGGAGTGAAAGACTTATGAAAAGGATTTAAATTTATCAAAAGTCCTCTCCAATCTACTATACGTTCTTCTTTGACAGAACCAATTCCTGAATTATTTATGCCATTTGCGACAAATGTTGTACAATTATTTGACTCTCCATTATAAGGAGTTCCTTGTTTTATTAAGGATATGTATTCTTGTTGAAGATGATATGTTTGTTCGCCAGTTATCTCTAATCTAATAATTCCATCAGGAGCATAACCTTCTCCATAATCTTCAATAGAATTTTCACTAAAATTATTCTGAAGCATTCCAGGAAGCTGAGACATATCATGTTTTGAAATATATCTTTCTAAAGCAGAATGGTCAGCATTCTTTTTGCCATTCGTTATCATATAGAATGACTGTGAATTATATACTGCCTCAACATTTTGAACGGCTGCTTTTCCTCCTAAATTCGCTGATGATGGCCATAAATCATAATATGTATATGTCCCCATAGACTCATATTGTTTGACACCACTTGCGGTTGTTTTGAGTTTGTAATTTTCTACGATAACTCCTGTATGCCCTATACGCATTCTACCCGTAGCGTCAGAAGATTGAGTCGCCCAAATGACAATCCATGCTTTTTTCCCATCGGGATCAACCATTATTATTGGATTTTGGTTACAATAAACATATGAACTAATATCACATGCTTCTTCAGCTAATTGATCAGCACTTATCCACAAACTAAGCCTCGGTTCATAGTACCTTGCTCCATAGTAATACAATCCTGTTTCCTCATCGAATTCCTTCGCATTGAAAAGATAAGGTGTATTCCAGATGTTGTTGCGCTCCTCAACGAAAACCTCACCGAAAGGTACATACTCGATATGCTGCACCACCTCGCCATCAAGGTTGGTGATGTAACTACTGCTACCCAAATGGTCTGGATGGTAGTAGAACTGCATCTTCTCGTATGCGTCGCCCTCTTGGAAGTTATTCTTTGCAGCTCTCGCTAAAGCTCGTGTCTGAGCAGCCTCCAAGCTGCCGTCATTGCAGCAGAAGCCCTTGCCATCGACATAGTCGTTGTTGTCCTCGCCATTGTACGGCACAGCAAAGGTTGCATAATTATCCTTAATGACCTGCAACTGCTGGACATATTTTTGCTTATAGTCAACAGAAAGTCCATCAGTCTCACTACCTGCATACTGGATGCGGCGTGGATCTGAGCCGTAAGAGTCGAAGTCACCAATCTTGGAAACGACACGCTGACTACCGATATAGATGTGCTTGGTGTAGCGTCCGCCTTGGTTAGCTACGAGATAAGGTGATACATAGAGTGAGAACTTGGCGGTGTTCGTGCGACCTCCAGCAAACTCTGAGTTCACATAAACCTGGTCACTTTCGCCAGAAGTCTTCACCGTACGCTCACCGTCAGCATCATACCAATAGTTGGTTACGAAGCCATTGTCATCAGAAGCAAGAAGACGGTTCTCCTCGTCCCACTTCAACTTGCGCTCCGCTGCCTTCTCGTCAGTCATGCCATCCTTCTTTGTACGGCTTGTATTGACATATACAAGATTATCGTTGGCATCATACCAGTAGTTAGTCACAAAGCCATTGTCATCAGAAGCAAGGAGACGGTTCTCCTCATCCCATTTAAGCTTGCGCTCTGCGGTCTTCTCGTCAGCCACACCGTCCTTCTTTGTACGGCTTGTGTTGACATAAACAAGATTACCGTTGGCATCATACTCATAAGCATGATTGTTGTTCACATTCTCGCTTTCTGAAGGCGTCTCCTCCGTGCGGTAGTTAACATCCTTCACATTGGCGAGTTGGAACTTCTTTCCTGTATCAGTTCCATAGGTGTACGACAAATCATAGCCAGCATTCAATGTGCCGTTGAACTGCACGTTGTCCTGAGTCAGATGCTGGCT
>ULVK01017342.1_pt1 | contig 11494 bp, 10 predicted proteins | sample 1959311 | NCBI WGS metagenome assembly ULVK01 (sample SAMEA4835783, study PRJEB28245) | human gut metagenome | biome: gut microbiome; material: fecal sample | place: Denmark | collected 2008 | reverse complement strand
GGCGTTTCAGCGACTCTGATCGGCAGTCTTGTGCTTTTCCGCAGTCGTGCGGATAATCCACAATGGTCGTGTATGGCGTTATGTTTGTGTTGATAACGTTATTAATAATGTATAAAACAGTTAAACTTTATTAATATTATATTCTTCTCCGATTCCGTTCTTGCTTTCAAAAAATAAAATAAGTAATTTTGCAGTCCGATTATTTCGGGGATACACTTAGAGTCCCCCGCGTGAGAGTGTTAATAGTGATGGTCTTTGGCCGGACCACGCGGTTAGTGAATCGCTTGCGCAAAGTTATAATGTTTTTTAGTAGTAATATTTAAATTAAACAATGAACACTTTAAGTTACAAGACTGTTTCCGCCAACAAGGAAACTGCGAAGAAAGAGTGGGTTGTTGTTGACGCAACAGATCAGGTGGTAGGCCGCCTCTGCTCTAAAGTAGCAAAACTTATCCGCGGAAAGTACAAACCAAACTTCACTCCTCATGTAGATTGTGGAGACAACGTAATCATCATCAACGCTTCTAAGGTGGTATTCACCGGAAAGAAGGAAACCGACAAGGTTTACACCCGTTATACTGGTTATCCAGGCGGACAGCGTTTCAATACACCTGAAGACCTGCGCAAGCGTCCTAATGGTGTTGACAAGATCATTCGTCACGCTGTGAAGGGTATGCTCCCTAAAGGTCCGCTCGGTCGCAAGCTGTTGAATAATCTTTATGTATTTGAAGGCGCAGAGCATGACAAGGATGCTCAGAAACCGAAGGCAATTGATATTAACCAGTATAAATAATCAGGAAAGATGGAAATGATAAATGCAATTGGTCGCCGCAAGACTTCTGTAGCCCGTGTTTATCTGACTGAGGGCACCGGTAAGATCACTATAAATAAGGTAGAACTGGAGAAATATTTCCCATCAGCTATTCTGCAGTATGTTGTAAAGCAGCCGCTGGAGCTCCTGGGTGTTGAAGGCAAATATGACATTAAGGTAAATCTTGACGGCGGTGGTTACACCGGACAGAGCCAGGCTCTGCGTCTTGCAATCGCCCGCGCACTGGTTAAGATCAATGCCGATGACAAGAAGACTCTGAAGGACAAAGGTTTCCTCACACGCGATTCCCGTGCTGTTGAGCGTAAGAAACCGGGACGTCCGAAAGCTCGTCGTCGCTTCCAGTTCAGCAAGCGTTAATGTCGCGCGATGCCGGATTTGCCGCATGTGTCCTGCTGGGACAGTGTCAGGCGGCATGATGTCTGGCGTCAAGACAGCATAAGTTTAGTATCCAAGCCTGTGAGACTTCGACACTGTTATGGCGGATTACCCATGGGCTGGTTCGAGAAAACTAAAAGGAAAGTAAACAATTTAAACAAACAAAAACAACAATGTCAAGAACAAACTTTGACCAATTATTGGAAGCAGGATGCCACTTCGGACACCTGCGTCGTAAATGGAATCCGGCAATGGCTCCTTATATCTTCATGGAGCGCAACGGCATTCATATCATCGATCTGCACAAGACAGTAGCCAAGATAGACGAGGCTGCAGACGCTCTCAAGCAGATTGCCAAGGCAGGCAAGAAAATCCTGTTTGTCGCTACTAAAAAACAAGCAAAGGAAATCGTTGCTGAAAAGGCAACAAGCGTAAATATGCCTTACGTTATCGAACGTTGGCCGGGCGGTATGCTCACCAACTTCCCGACAATCCGCAAGGCTGTCAAGAAAATGGCCAACATAGACAAACTGATGAACGATGGTACTTATGCCAAACTGTCAAAGCGTGAGCTTCTGCAGATTACACGTCAGCGCGCAAAGCTGGAGAAGAACCTCGGATCTATCTCAGACCTTACTCGTCTGCCGAGCGCACTCTTCGTTGTTGACGTAATGAAGGAGAACATCGCTGTAAGAGAGGCCAACCGTCTGGGTATTCCTGTCTTCGCAATGGTTGATACAAACTCTGACCCGAAGAACATCGACTACATTATCCCGGCAAACGACGACGCCAAGGATTCTATCGATGTAGTGCTGACAGCTTGCTGCAACGCTATAGTTGAGGGTCTGGAGGAGCGCAAGGCTGAAAAGGCTGACGAGAAAGCTGCCGCTGAGCAGGCTGAGGCTGCCGCTGACGCTAAACCGAAGCGCGCACGCAAGGCTCGCAAGGAAGCTCCCGCAGAGGAAGCTGCTCCTGCTGCCGAGGCTGCTGCAACAGAGGCTCCTGCCGCTGAGTAATGTATTGGAAACCATTTATTCAACTATAATTCAAAAGAAAACAATAAACTATGGCTGTTTCAATTGAAGATATAAAGAAACTTCGCGCAATGACCGGTGCCGGTCTGGCTGACGTGAAGAAGGCACTCACAGAGGCTGAAGGCGATTTCGCCAAGGCTAAGGACCTGCTCCGCGAGCGTGGACTGGCTATCGCTGCAAAGCGTTCAGACCGCGAGACATCAAACGGATGTGTGCTCGTGAAGAAGGTAGGCGACTTCGCTGCCATCATAGCTTTGAAGTGTGAGACTGACTTCGTTGCCAATGGCGCTGACTTCATAAAGCTGACAAGCGACATCCTCGACGCTGCAATAGCTGCCAAGGCTCACACTCTTGATGAGGTGAAAGCCCTCACACTCGCTGACGGTACAAACGTACAGGATGCTGTTATGCACCGTTCCGGTATCACAGGTGAGAAGATGGAGCTCGACGGATACAACGTTCTCGAAGGCGACAACATCGAGGTTTACGACCACATGGGCAAGCACACTCTTGCAACAATGGTTCAGCTCAACAAGGAAAACGTGGAACTGGGTCACAAGATTGCAATGCAGGTTGCTGCAATGAAGCCTATCGCACTCGACGAGGCTTCTGTTCCTCAGGACGTAAAGGACAATGAGTTCCAGGTTGCTGTGGAGAAGACAAAGGAAGAGCAGATTGAGAAAGCTGTTGAGGTTGCTCTCAAGAAGGCTGGCCTGAACCCGAACCTGGTTGACAGCGAAGACCATATCGAGTCGAACATCAAGAAAGGATGGCTCACACGTGAGGACGCTGACAAGGCTCTTGTTATCAAGAAGGAAGCTGCAGAACAGAAAGCTGCTAACCTGCCTGAGCAGATGATACAGAACATCGCTAAGGGTCGTCTGGCTAAATTCCTCAAAGAGTGCTGTCTGGTAAATCAGGAATTCCAGTTCGGCGACGGCGACAAGACAAGCGTTGCCGACTATCTGAAGAAGCAGGACAAGGATCTGGCAATTGTTGCTTACAAGCGTTTCACCCTTGTTGCCGAATAAGAGTATAACTGAATATACAATCACAAGATAGAAGACGGAGTTATGAGGAGTGAGAGCTCTTTATGACTCCGTCTTTTGTTAATTATTCGCAATGAAGATATTTGCAGTAGGAATGAACTACATCCAGCACAATAAAGAGCTGGATGGAGCGTTATATAAACCGGAGAACCCTGTGATTTTCACCAAGGCTGACTCCGCTTTGCTGAAGGACCGCAAACCGTTTTTCGTGCCCGACTTCATGGGACGCATCGACTACGAGGCCGAAGTTGTGGTGAGGATATGCCGTCTCGGCAAGTCCATTCCGCAGCGTTTCGCTCACCGCTATTATGACGCCGTGACGCTGGGCATTGATTTCACTGCCCGCGAAATGCAGCAGGAGCTGCGCAAGAAAGGTTTGCCTTGGGACCTGTGCAAAGGTTTTGACGGTTCGGCTGCCATAGGCGAATGGGTCGATATCAACAAGTTCCGCGACATACAGGCCATACATTTCCATCTCGATATCAACGGTTCCACCGTTCAGGATGCCTGTACGAGCGAGATGCTTTACAGCGTTGACGAGCTCATTGCTTATATAAGCAGATATTTCACACTGAAGACCGGCGACCTCATCTACACCGGAACGCCCGTCGGAATAGGGCCCGTCGCGATAGGCGACAAGCTTGAAGGCTGGCTCGACGACCGCAAAGTGCTCGACATGTGGTGCCGTTAGAAGCCGGAAAGCACGCCGAAGGCCGGTCTGATAAAAGCTAAAACGAAAGACAAGCGTGAAGAAAACGTTTTACAACATACTGTTTCTGATGCTTCTGCTCATGCAGCCTTCGGTTGCCGGAGCACAGAAATTCTTCAATCTGACGGCCGATCAGGTTAGGACAGATTCCGTGCTTCCACTTTTCGCAAGCACCATGCCGCTGCCTGCCAATTACGCTGATTCGGTCTATACTGTGTCGTTTGCATATCCGGAGTTCATCGATATGCCCGACAGTGACATCTCTTCATACAAGAAACTTGTCCGGACTTTGCCTCCCGCAATGCCCGAGATAACCAGCCATATCGTGTTCGACCGCAAGAAACCTTCGCTCGAGACGAGCTTCTGTCCGGTGGTCTATCGCGACGGACGCTATCGTCTGCTCGTGAGCTTCATGCTGAAAGTAGAGGCGCGTCCTGTGTCACGCCAGCGCCGTTCAGCATTGCGCGATGCCTCGACCCCTGCATCGCGCTATGCCGAACATTCGGTTCTTGCCTCGGGACGTTGGGCAAAGATACGTGTATCTTCCACCGGAGTGTATCAGCTTAGTGAGTCGCTGATACGTCAGGCGGGATTTTCCGACCTGAGCAAAGTAAAGGTTTACGGCTACGGCGGCAACCTGAAGAACGAGACATTGTCCGGCAGCGACCTTGTGGAATACGACGACCTGCGCGAGGTTCCGCTCTGCGATGTAAACGGCCGACTGCTTTTCTACGCTCTCGGTCCGGTGTCGTGGGAAAGTAACAGCAGCAGTCGTCGTACACGAAATCCATATTCTGACTACGGATATTATTTCATAACGCAGAACGATGAAGGCACTCCTGCCCGCATAAGTCAGGAAGACTTCCTCGCGTCTTTCTATCCGTCACCTTATTATTATCACACTCTCTACGAGGTGGACGGCTATTCATGGTATCAGGGCGGACGCAATCTGTTTGACAGTCAGCAGATTACCAGTACATCGCCATACACGGTTGACCTGTCGGGCAATCCTGAAGCCACATACGGAAAGCTGTCAGTCAACGTGTCGGCGGGCAGTGCGTGCCGTGTACAGGTAGAGTTCAACGATTCCATTTTAGGCACTCTCAACATCAGCCTTGCGGCATACGACGAAGGCAATGAGGCTTCGGGCACTTACACTATAAATAATCCACAGGCTCAGAACAAGGTAAAAATAACCGTGCTCTCGGGCGGACCGGCGCGCCTCGACTATGTGTCCATGGCGTGGAACAAGCCTTTTGCCGCTCCCGACCTCACCGCGTCGTTCCCCGTTCCGCAGTACGTGTATAACATAACCAACCAAGATCTGCACGCCGACGGCCCTGCCGACATGGTGATAATCATCCCGACATCGCAGAAACTCAGGAAAGAGGCCGAGCGTCTGAAAGAATTCCACGAGACCCGCGACGCGCTTCGGGTGCGCATAGTACCTGCCGACGAACTGTTCAACGAGTTCTCCAGCGGTACACCCGACGCCAGCGCCTACCGCAACTATCTCAAGATGCTCTACGACCGGGCAGCGACCGAGGCCGACATGCCCAAGTATCTGCTGCTCTTCGGCGACTGTGTGTGGGACAACAGAATGCTCACATCAGACTGCCGCAACCTCAATGCCGACGACTATCTGCTCTGTTTCGAGAGCGAGAACTCGTTCAACGAGGTGAGCTGCTACATCGACGACGGCTACTTCTGCATGCTCGACGACGGTGAGGGAGAGAACCCGCTGTTGCGCGACAAGCTCGATGTGGCGGTGGGAAGATTCCCCGTAACGACGGAGAGCGACGCCAAAGTGATGGTGGATAAGGTGATAAACTACGTCACCAACGCCAACGCCGGAGCATGGCAGAACACCATGATGTTCATGGGCGACGACGGCAACGCCGACATACATATGCGCGATGTGAACGATGTGGCCGACCTTATCTCGAGTCTGCATCCCGGATACAACATAAAGAAAGTGTTGTGGGACGCATACAAGCGTGAGACTTCATCCACCGGAAAATCATATCCCGACGCATCGAAAGCCATAAAACAGCAGCAGGCCGCCGGCGCACTCATCATGGACTATGCCGGTCACGGGCGTGCCGACCAGATATCACACGAGTCGGTGCTCAGACTCTCCGACTTCGCAAGTTTCACCAACACCAACCTCCCTTTGTGGGTGACTGCGTCGTGCGACATAATGCCTTTCGACGGAATGAAATCGACAATAGGCGAGACTGCCGTGCTCAACCCGAAGGGTGGAGCTGTGGCCTTCTACGGCACGACGCGCACAGTATATGCCTCACACAACAAGACGATGAACACAAACTTCCTTACCAATGTGCTCACCGTGACCGACGGGAAACCCATGACCATCGGTGAGGCACAGCGCCTGGCAAAGAACAGTGTCAAGACAAACGGCAATATGGAAGTGGTGAACAACCTGCAGTACTCGCTGCTCGGTGATCCCGCCATGACGCTTTGCCTGCCTACACTCACCGTTGTGGTGGATTCCATCAACGGAGTGGACGTAACCACGGGCAACACCGTGAGCGTTGGGGCGGGCAGTGTGATGCGTGTGAGCGGCTATGTGAAGGACGCTCCGTCGTTCAGCGGAGTGCTTTCTGCCACTGTTCACGACAGTCGCGAGCTGGTGACATGCCGCTGGAACAACCGCAACGAGGATGAGGCGTCGAGCAGTCCGTTCACTTATTATGACCGCCCGAAGGTGCTCTTCAGCGGCAACGACAGCATTTCCGGCGGACGCTTTGAGTTCTCTTTTGCCGTGCCTAAGGACATAAACTACACCGACGGTACGGGTCTTATCAATCTTTATGCCGTAAGCAACGACCGCACACTCATAGGCAACGGCTATTGCGAGTCGTTCATCGTGGGTGGAGGCGACGTGGCCGAGAACGATTCCGTGGGCCCGTCAATATACTGCTATCTCAATTCGCCCTCGTTTGTCAACGGCGGCAACGTGAACAGCACGCCTTACTTCGTGGCCGAGATAATGGATAAGGACGGCATCAACTCCTCCGGTAACGGCATTGGACACGACCTGCAGCTTGTCATCGATGGCGAAATGACGCGTACATACAATCTGAACGACAACTTCAGCTACGACTTCGGAAGCTACACCCGCGGCACGACATACTACAACATTCCCGAACTCGAGGAAGGCGAGCACACATTGCAGTTCCGCGCCTGGGACGTGTTCAACAACATGTCGAGCACGCAACTGCGCTTCAAGGTGGTGAAAGGACTCACGCCGTCGCTCTTCAGCGTGAGCTGCACAAACAATCCTGCCACCACATCTACCACATTCATCATCAGCCACGACCGCGCCGGCAGCACCGTGGATGTGGGCATCGACGTGTTCGACATGAGCGGCCGGCTGCTCTGGACCCACGAGGAGAGCGGAGTGACCACGGGCAACGCCTACACGGTGGATTGGGATCTGACCGTTGACGGAGGCCAGCGTCTGGGCACGGGTGTATATATTTACAGGGTGCGTATGTGGTCTGACGGCAGTTCGCAGACCTCAAAGGCAAAGAAACTTATAATCATTGGCAATAAATAGAGCGCATCGGCGTTTTTTATTCAGTGCCTTATTAGGATATGAATTAACGACAAACATCATAAGAATGAACAATAAGATAAGAATATTGGCCGCGTGCCTGTTTTCCGGTATTGTGCTGACGGTCTCGGCTCAGGACAAGCAGAACATGTTCAACCCAGTCAACGCGTCGGTCACATCGCAGACCATCGCCCCTGACGCACGTGCCGCCGGTATGGGTGATGCCGGTGTGGCAACCGACCCTGACGTGGTTTCGCAATACTGGAACCCGGCCAAGTATCCGTTCACCATCTCGCGTGCGGGCATCTCTCTCAACTATACTCCGTGGCTGCGACAGCTTGTCAGCGATATGGACCTGGCCTATCTGGCCGGCTATTACCGCATAGGTGACTACTCGGCCGTGTCTGCTTCGCTGCGCTATTTCTCGCTCGGTGAGGTATATACCAGCATGGGTGAGAGCGACGACAACAGCATGACCATCAACCCATACGAGATGTCTTTCGACGTGGCTTACTCGCTTATGCTCAGCGAGAAGTTCTCTATCGCGGCCGCAGTGAGGTGGATATACTCCGACCTGACCTACGATTACACCGAGGATACGTCACCGGGAAGCGCTTTCGCCGCCGACCTTGCCGCCTACTATCAGAACTATTTCACCATCGGACAGCGCGAATGTCAGCTTGGTCTTGGTCTGAACATATCGAACATCGGTAGTAAGATATCGTTCGGAGGCGATGACAACAGCGAGTTCATACCTACCAACCTGCGACTCGGAGCCGCCCTCATGGTGCCCGTTGACGAGTATAACCGATTCACCATCACGGCCGACGCCAACAAGCTGCTCGTGCCTACTTATCCGAAACAGAACGAAGGAGAATCGACCGAGGACTACATGGAGCGTGTGCAGCGCGACTATTACGACGTGAGCAGCATAAGCGGTATATTCAAGAGCTTCGGCGATGCGCCCGGCGGTTTCAAGGAGGAGCTTCAGGAGATATACTGGAGTGTCGGCGGCGAATATGTCTATCACGACCAGTTCGCCCTGCGTGCCGGTTATCACCACGAGTCGGAAAACAAGGGTAACCGTAAGTATTTCACCGTGGGTGCGGGCTTCAAGATGAGCGTGTTCTCGCTCGATGCAGCCTACGTCATAGCCACGGCCAAGAGTAATCCGCTCGACCAGACGCTGCGCTTCACCCTCAGCTTCGACATGGACGGCATAAAAGACCTGTTCAGAAGATAAACCGTCTGCCGGCGGACGAATATGTATAACACAGCAAAAAAACATTTTGGAATATGAAAATACGTGTAGGATTCGGTTTCGACGTGCATAAACTTGTGCCCGGCCGCGACCTCTGGCTCGGCGGAATAAAGCTCGACCACGAGCTCGGACTGCTCGGTCACAGCGACGCCGACGTGCTCATACATGCCATATGCGACGCTCTTCTCGGTGCGGCAAACATGCGCGACATAGGCTATCACTTCCCCGACACGTCGGACGAGACGCTCAATATCGACAGCAAGATATTGCTGCGCAAGACCGTCGAGCTGATAGCCACCAAGGGTTACACCGTGGGCAACATCGACGCCACGGTGTGTGCGGAGCGCCCGAAGCTCAATCCTCACATACCGGATATGTGCCGCTGCCTTGCCGAAGTGATAGGCACCGACGTTGACAATGTGTCGGTGAAGGCCACGACAACCGAGCACCTCGGTTTCACGGGGCGCGAGGAAGGCATCAGCGCCTACGCCACCGTTCTTATATGCGGCTGACCTTTGAGGTCGGCCGTTGTTGTTTTTTACGCCTTTCTGCCGTTTCCCTTTTTCCTTTTTTGCGCGTCGTGAATGTATATTCATACCTTTCTGAAGGTATGGAAATCTGATGATCGTTTTCCGAAAAGAAGACGTTGATGAATCTTATATCCGATAATTATGAAGCGTTTTTAATGTCCTGACAGGCCTGTCGCATGGCGCTTGCCGTTCGGAACGGGATGTTTCGGGAAATGAAAACGGGCAGCTTTAAGTTAAGCGGATATTATATATAAATGTAAAGACCGGAATTTTCCGGTATCGGATAAGACGTTTTTTATCTTTAATAAAGCATTCTTTTATTTTGGATAAGGCGTTTTTTTCATGTATAAAGCGTTTTCTATATTTTGAAAAAGTGTTTTTCATTCCACATAAACCAATTTAAATGCCGAATAAACATCGTTTTTATCCATTTAAAAATAAGCCGAAATGTACTACTTTCAAATTGAAAGCGGATTCCGATTTTTCCCTCTGAGTTTTCCGTTCTACCCCGAAAAATAAGCGCGTATTTGCGAGCGGAGTCTCCTTCGGGCGCAAATACGCGGAAAATAACAGGTTTTAGTAAGATATTGAATATCAATGATTTATATTTAAACGACATTTCCCTGCTTTGCAAAAAGCACCGTTTCGCCTTCCGAAATGGCCCATTTCAGAGGCCAATATAGGCCATATCGCACCCTAATATGGGCTTAATCGCACTGCGAAATGGGCAATATCGTAACACGGAATCAATATTTTCGGACTATGATATAGGGTATATGAAGAGCCGATATGCCCCGAAACGGCCTCCGATACGCCTGATTTAACATTCCTTTACACCTCTTTTGCGAAAATATTTTGTCAAAATCTTGTCAAGAAAAATCGTAAGTTGATCACATGGGTTTTCTTGAAAAACACGGATAATAGGAACGGGAAAAGCCGTGGAAAGTATTTGTCGTAACAGCCGGAAGCACGCCTGGCTTTTGCTATGATTATTTACCGGTTGTGGCAAATTGAGTCTATTGTTACGGCAATGCGAATATATTATTATTAAAAATCGAATCTATTGATATGGTAAATCTAATCTATCGTTATTTTAAAGTGAATCCATTATTATGGCAATGCGAATATATTGTTGTGGCAAATCGAATCTATTATTATTTTAAAGCTAATATATTATTGCAGTAAAGCGAACTTGTGGTGGTAGAAGTATGAGTCTATTGTTACGGCAAAACGAATCTATGGTTGTGACATAGTAAATCCATTATTATGGCAAATCGAATCCATTTTCTAAAGAAAGTGCATATATTGTTACGGCAATATAAATCTATTGTTGTGAGAAAGTGAATGGATTATTACGGCATGCCCGTATTGCCCCGGGTTATATTGCTCCATGTCATTAAAAAGTTTTCCTGCGTTCTGTGTCAATTCACGGACAGAATCAATCACCATGTGGTTTCCATCGGGTCGGGCTGTTCGGCATAAGCCTATCTGATTATGTAAACATATAAAAAGGAAAATGCCACTACTTTCAACAAGCAGTGGCATATTCCTATGTTTAACTAAAAAAATTTCGAAACAAATGCGAACCTCACGGCCCAGCACTGTTACCTGTTAAACAATCGTTTTAATTTACCTTAAACCTAATAACTAAAAACCTAAATCTATTACTACTAACCTAAACAATCTATTAACCTTTTGACGTTGCAAAGATACGACGGTTTTTCGGTTTCTGCAAGCAATAAAACAAATAATATGATATTTTTAATTCTTTTTTGATATATATCAATATTCTGTGTGCGCACACAGCGGCCATCAAGTGGCTAAAACTTGTCGGTTTACTTTATTTTTGTGACATTTTGCTACATTTTGGTTGCAAAGTGACATATCTGCACCCTTTCATCACAGCCTTTGTAGGGGTGTTTTGCAAATTTGTGATAAAATGTCGGAAAAATCTTGTGTACGTGTTGTTTTCAGACTTTTCAGACCGGTTTTCGTCCGTTTCAGCACCTCAAACTGTCATTTTGTTTTATTTCGTCATATTTCGCCCGGTTGCGGAATGTTTATTTTCAAGCTCCGCGTGTTTTCACCCTGACACGCATTTTATATAAATATGTAATTATATAA
>ULVK01027576.1_pt1 | contig 11528 bp, 6 predicted proteins | sample 1959311 | NCBI WGS metagenome assembly ULVK01 (sample SAMEA4835783, study PRJEB28245) | human gut metagenome | biome: gut microbiome; material: fecal sample | place: Denmark | collected 2008 | reverse complement strand
TCCATCATGCCCCAGAAGAAGAACCCCGACGTTACCGAGCTGATCCGCGGCAAGACCGGCCGGGTGTACGGCGACCTGAACACCCTGCTGGTGATGATGAAGGGCCTGCCGCTGGCCTACAACAAGGACATGCAGGAGGACAAGGAAGCCATCTTTGATGCAGTGGATACCTTGGAACTCTGCCTCAAGACCATCACCCCCATGCTGGATACCATGAAGACCCTGCCCGCCAATATGCGCCGCGCCGCCGCAAAGGGCTTTATCAACGCCACCGACTGCGCCGACTACCTGACCAAGAAGGGAATGCCCTTCCGGGATGCCTACAAGCTGACCGGCTGCATGGTGTCGGACTGCATTGCTGCCGACAAAACGCTGGAAGAGCTGACCCTGACCCAGTTCCAGACCTACAGCCCGCTGTTCGGGGCCGATATCTATGATGCCATCGACCTTGTGCACTGCTGCGAGGGACGCACCAGCTACGGCGGCCCCAGCGCCGCCAGCGTAGAAAAGCAGATCGCGCTGGCAACGGCGCGGCTGGACGCATGGGAGGAGGAAAACGCATGAAGGTAAAGGTATTTATTGATGGCTCTTCCGGCACCACCGGCCTGCGCATCGCCGACCGTCTGGCAGCCCGCCCGGAGATCGAGCTGCTGTCCATCTCCGCCGAAGGGCGCAAGGACGTGCACGAGCGGGCAAAGGTCATCAATTCTGCCGACCTTGCCTTCCTCTGCCTGCCGGATGCAGCTTCTAAAGAAGTCATGCCCCTGCTGCGCCCGGACGTGAAGGTGCTGGACACCTCCACCGCCTTCCGCACCGATGCCGCATGGGACTACGGTTTCCCGGAGCTGAAGGGACAGAAGGAAAAAATTCAGAGCTCTTACCGCGTGGCGGTGCCCGGCTGCTATGCCAGCGGCTTTATCAGCATTGCCCGCCCGCTGGTGGAGCTGGGGCTGGTGGCAAAGGACTACCCCTTCAGCTGCACCGGCATCTCCGGATACTCCGGCGGCGGTAAAAAGATGATCGCGGACTACGAAAGCCCCGACCGCCCGGCGCACAGCAAGCTGGATGCGCCCAAGAGCTACGGCCTGAGCCTTGGCCACAAGCACCTGCCGGAGATGCAGAAGATCAGCGGCCTTGCGCACACGCCGATGTTCGTGCCGGTGGTGTGCGACTACTACTGCGGGATGCAGGTGCTGGTGCCGCTGGATCTTGGCCTTGCGGGCACCACTGCCGAAGCCGTAGCTGCCGCCCTTGCGGACTACTACAAGGACGCTGCCACCGTCAAGGTGCACGGCCTGAACGAGCCGCTGCCGGAAAACGGCCTGTACTCCAATGCCATGGCGGGCACCGACCGCATGGAGCTGTACCTGACCGTGAACGCCGCCGGAGATCAGATGATGCTGGTCTCGCTGTTTGATAATCTGGGCAAAGGCTCCTCCGGTGCCGCCGTCCAGTGCATGAACCTGATGCTGGGTCTGGAAGAGACCAAAGGGTTGGAATAAACTTGTTTTTCTTTGTGGGAAAGGAAAATCGTTATGCAGTATAAGGAAGTTGCGGGCGGCATCTGCGCGCCCAAGGGCTTTGCCGCCGCCGGTGTCCATTGCGGCATCCGGGCAAATCACAGCGAAAAATACGATCTGGCGCTGATCAAGGCCGAGGTGCGCTGCGCTGCTGCGGGCGTGTACACCACCAACAAGGTCTGCGGTGCGCCCATCAAGGTGGACCGTGCCCATCTGGCCGATGGCTATGCACAGGCCATCGTGGTAAACAGCGGCAACGCCAATACCTGCGCCGCCAACGGCGTGGCACTGGCCGAGGAGTGCTGTGCCCTGGTAGGCAAGGCGCTGAACATTGACGAAAAGGACGTTCTGCCCGCCTCCACCGGCGTCATCGGTCAGCCCATGGTCATCGACCCCTTTGCCCGGGGAATCCCGGCGGCGGCGGAAAAGCTGGCTGCCACCGCGCAGGGCAGCACGGACGCCGCCACTGCCATCATGACCACCGACACCCATAAAAAGGAGTACGCCATCCAGTTCGAGCTGGGCGGCAAGGTGTGCACCGTTGGTGCCATCGGCAAGGGCAGCGGCATGATCGCCCCCAACATGGCTACCATGCTGGCGTTCTACACCACCGATGCCGCCGTCTCGCCCGCGCTGCTGGAAAAGGCGCTCAAGACCGTTGTGCCCGGCACCTATAACCAGATGAGCGTGGATCTGGACACCTCCACCAACGATACCCTCATCATCATGGCATCCGGTCTTGCGGGCAACCCGGAGATCTGCGAGGAGAACGCGGACTACGCCGCCTTTGTGGCAGCGCTGACCGCCATTGCAGAGCATATGTGCGCCGAGCACGCCGGAGACGGCGAGGGTGCCACCCACCTGATCACCTGCGAGGTGACCCACGCGCCCGACCTCAAGACCGCCCGCGCCGTCAGCCGCAGCGTGGTCTGCTCCAACCTGTTCAAGGCAGCGGTCTTTGGCCGCGATGCCAACTGGGGACGCATCCTGTGCGCCATCGGCTACACCCCCGGGGATTTCTCCATTGATAAAGTCTGCGTCTGGCTTTCCAGCAAGGCGGGCGAGGTGTATGTGTGTGAGAACGCTGCCTACCACCCTTACAGCGAGGACGAAGCCGCCAAGGTGCTGGCTGAGCACGATATTCTGGTCAAGGTGGATATGGGCACCGGCGATGCAAGCGCCAAGGCATGGGGCTGTGACCTGACCTACGACTATGTGAAGATCAACGGCGATTACAGAACCTGACAGGAGCGCGAAACAGATGAAAAACGAAGAAATGGCGCGGCTTTTTTCGGAAGCCACCCCTTATATCCAAAAGTACCATGGCAGAACCATGGTCATCAAGTACGGCGGCAACGCTATGATCAACGAGAGCTTGAAAAACGCCGTGATGAACGACCTTGTCACCCTGACGCTGCTGGGCGTGCGGGTAGTGCTGGTGCACGGCGGCGGCCCCGCCATCAACGAGATGCTCAAGAAGGTGGGCGTGGAGAGCCACTTTGCGGGCGGTCTGCGGGTGACGGACGATGCCACCATGGAGATCGTGCAGCAGGTGCTGGCCGGTAAGGTGAACAAGGACCTTGTGGCAAAGCTGCGCGGGCGCGGCGTGGGTCTGTGCGGCATGGACGGACAGATGCTCCGCTGCACCGAGCTGGACCCCCAGCTGGGTCATGTGGGCGAGATCGTCCATGTGGACGCCACCCTGATCGAAAGCCTGCTGGACGGCGGCTTTATCCCGGTCATCGCCACCGTGGGCATGGACGACCTCGGGCAGGCGTACAACGTCAACGCGGACACCGCCGCGGCGCAGATCGCCATTGCCCTCAAGGCCGAAAAGCTGGTGTCCATGACCGATATCGCAGGCCTGCTGCGGGATAAGGAGGACGAGACCACCCTCATCCCCGAGGTGGAGGTGACCGAGATCGAGGGCTACAAGTCTGCCGGCATCATTGCGGGCGGCATGATCCCCAAGATCGGCGGCATGGCGGATGCCATCTATCAGGGTGTGCACGAGGCGGTCATCATCGATGGCCGCGTGCCGCACTCCATCCTGCTGGAACTGTTCTCCGACCGCGGCTCCGGTACCCGCTTCTACCGCCGCAGCCACCGCGAATAAAAAGATTGCGCAATCGCCGGCGGAAAGTTATAATAAAGGCAATGAGCCCGCTCCGCTGCTGCGCGGCGGTTGGCATAATGCTGATGCTTTTATTTTAGCGGGCTCGCCCTCTCAGTCATCGCTGCGCGATGCCAGCTCCCCCAAAGTGGGAGCCCTTGGCAGTCCACGCAAGGTTCATCTTTTTGCCAAGGCCTCTCCCTTTGGGAGAGGTGTCACCGTAGGTGACGGAGAGGGCGAGGACGCTGCCCGTGTGCAGCAATGTTCCGAGCGTCAGCCGCAAGGCTTTGCGCAAGAACTCCATGTTACAGGAGGTACACCTATGGATTCTGAAAAAGTCATCAAGCGGGACAACGAGTACGTCCTGCACACCTATAACCGCAGCCCCATCGTGCTGGAAAAAGGCCACGGGCTGTACGCCGAGGGCCCGGAGGGACAGAAGTATCTGGACTTCACCAGCGGCATCGGGGTAAACAGCCTTGGCTACTGCGACCTTGCATGGGCAGAAGCCGTGTCCCAGCAGGCACACAAGCTGCAGCACACCTCCAACCTCTACTATACCGCGCCCTGCGGCAAGCTGGCGAAAAAGCTGTGCAAGCGCACCGGCATGAGTAAGGTGTTCTTCGGCAACTCCGGCGCCGAAGCCAACGAGGGCGCTATCAAGGCCGCCCGCAAGTACAGCGTGGATCATTACGGCAAGGACCGCTACAATGTCATCACGCTGGTCAACAGCTTCCATGGCCGCACCCTTGCCACCCTGACCGCCACCGGGCAGGAGGTGTTCCACAACTACTTCGGCCCCTTCAACGAGGGCTTCCAGTACGTCCCGGCGGGGGATATCGAAGCGCTGCGGGAGCTGGTGGACCGCCACACCTGCGCCGTGATGATGGAGCTCATTCAGGGCGAGGGCGGCGTGATGGCGCTGGACCCGGAGTATGTACAGGCCGTGCGCGCTTTGTGCGACGAAAAAGACCTTGTGCTCATCGTGGACGAGGTGCAGACCGGCGTAGGCCGCACCGGCACCTTCCTGTGCTGTGAGCACTATAACCTCAAGCCGGACATCGTCACCCTTGCCAAGGGGCTGGGCGGCGGCTTGCCCATCGGCGCGGTGCTGATGAATGAAAAGGTAGCCGAGGGCATGGGCCCCGGTACCCACGGCTCTACCTTCGGCGGCAATCCGGTGGTATGCGCCGGAGCCAACGTGGTGGTGGATCGTCTGGACCAGAGCTTCCTTGCACAGGTCAGCGAGCGCGCCGTACAGCTGCGCACCGGCTTGGCAAAGCTGCCCCACGTCAAGAACATTTCCGGCATCGGCCTGATGGTGGGCATCGAGTTCTTTGACGTGCAGGCTGCGGATGTGCTGGCTGCCTGCCGCGAAAAAGGCTTGCTGGTGCTTACCGCAAAGACCCGGCTGCGTCTGCTGCCGCCGCTGACCGTCTCCGAGCACGAGGTAGACATGGCGCTGGAGGTGCTGGCCGAGGTGCTGGGCACGATGGAGCCGACCGCTCCGAAGGAGCAGGCATGAAAAATCTGCTGAAAATGGGCGACCTTTCCCCCGCCGAGCTGACCCATATTCTGGATGTGGCAGACCGGCTGAAAGCGGACTGCAAGGCAGGCCGCACCGAGCCGCTGCTGGCGGGCAAAAGCGTAGCGCTGCTGTTCTCCAAGGCATCCACCCGCACCCGCACCAGCTTTGAGGTGGGCGTGTATCAGATGGGCGGTCTTGGCAACTACATGAACACCGCCGAATTGCAGGCCGGGCGCGGCGAGCCTTTGCGGGACACCGCCCGGGTGCTGGGGCGCTACTACGACTGCGCCGTCTGGCGCACCTACCGCCAGCGGGATTTGGAAGAGCTGGCGGAGCTTTCCGGCATTCCGGTGATCAACGGCCTTACCGACTACGCCCACCCCTGTCAGGTGCTGGCTGACCTGATGACCATTCGGGAGCGCCGGGGCACGCTGGCAGGGCTGAAGCTCTGCTTTGTGGGCGATGGCAGCAACATGGCAAACAGCCTGATCGTGGGCGGCCTGCTGGCGGGGATGCAGGTATCCTGCGTCTGTCCCCCGGGCTACCGCCCGGCAGCGGATGTGCTGATGTTTGCCCACAAATACGGCAATGCCTTCCACCTGACCACCGACCCCGCCGAGGGCTTGCGGGATGCGGACATTGTAGCCACCGCCGCATGGAACACCACCGCCCCCGGCACGGCTGAAAGCGAGCAGCGTCTGCGGGATTTTGTGGGCTTCCAGCTCACCGGCCGTCTGCTGGAAAACGCAAAGCCGGACGCGCTGGTGCTGCACTGTCTGCCCGCCCACCGGGGCGAGGAGATCTCCACCGCCCTGTTCGAGCAGCACGCGGACGAGATCTTTGACGAAGCGGAGAACCGTCTGCACGTCCAGAAAGCCGTGCTGGCGGTGCTGCTGGCGGGCAAATAAGCGGAAATTATACTTTATTATTGCAGTTCCGAAACGCCTGCGGGCGTTTCGGAACTGCTTTTTTACGGAAGAAGTCGCGGCGGCAAGCGGCATTTGCAGCGCTTGCTTCCTGCGGAAGCGGCGGCACTGCGGGAAGCAACCTCGCCCTCTCCGTCTGCTCACTACGTTCGCATCCACCTCTCCCAAAGGGAGAGGCCTTGGCAAAGAGATGAAGTTTGCGTGGACTGCCAAGGGCTCTCCCTTTGGGAGAGCTGTCAAAGCCGACAGGCTTTGACTGAGAGGGCGAGGACGCTGCGCGACCAACGGGAGCAAACGGAAGGGGTACTCCCGGGCAAAAAGCTTTGCCCTTTAGCCAGAAACTTTCCCGCCATGCCAAAGGCTCCCTCCCCGAGGGAGCTGGCAAAACCGTCAGGTTTTGACTGAGGGAGTTAAGCCCCCGTATGGTGATTTTGCCCATATTTTTGTACCAAATTTTGGCAGATGCGGCGGGCGAAAATGCTTTATTTCCATAAACTTTAGTGTTATACTCAACTTGGCCTTTTGTCCGTTCCGGTTGTTCTGTTTGGGAGGACAGCCGGGCAAATCGATCAACAAAGGAGAGGATATCATGAAAAAACGCATCGTGAGCATGATACTGGCGCTCAGTATGGTGCTCTCCATCCTCCCGGTATCTGCATTTGCAGATGCTGGGACGTCTGCTGCGGCAGCAGAGACGACAGCTGCCGGTACGAACGAGGAAACAACAAATCCCGTCGTTACGATCAAGATCGGCGCGGACGGTCTGCCCGAAGAGCAGTCCGGCACCGGCTGGAGCTGCAGCGAATCCGGTCTCTCGCTGACCATCACCGGCGTTGCAAATGCAAAGACAGAGTACATTCTGGACGGCGAGTACAACTGGAATGTGGCCATCACAAATTCCGGCAATGAAGTATATCTGCTGGACGGCGTGGTCGATGGTCAGCTTTGGGTCGGCAACCGGAATGCCTGTGTTCTGGGCGGCAGCTACGCCGAAGCAGTGCTGGAAAACGGCACCATTGACGGCGGCACCTACGGTAAGCTGACCGAGAACGGCGGCAGCGTCAAGGGCGGCTACTTCAAGGATATTTCCGGCCTGCAGTCCACTACGCAGCAGCAGGCACACAAGCTGATCCTGCCGGAGGGCTGCACCCTGAACGGCCAGCCGGTGACCGGGGATGTGTATATGCTCAAGCGGTACAGCGATCACAGCCTGAAGCTGGAGGTGCAGTACGCCCCCGGCTGCGTTAAATGGGCGGCAGCAATCGGTGGCACGTCCGACATCCGCTCCCTGCCTGTAGGTATCAGCAACGCTTCCTTGAACGGCTATGGCACGATTTCCATCAGTGGAGACGGTACAACGATCTCTGCCGAGGTCAGTATGTTCCCGCCGCTTTCAGAGAGCAACGCACCCATAGCACTGACTCCGATCCCGCCCACGGACAAGGAACTGAGTTTTACCGGTGAGGGTGTGCCCGATGTGAACGGTGTGCCCCATGTGTACAGTCTGAACGAGGATAGAAGCAAGGTCTGCGTATACTTTGGCAAGGGCTGGACTTATACCTGCTACCCCAATATCGCCAGTGTGACCGGAGAACTGAAGCTCGGGGATCAGGGCGGTAATGAAATCAATTTCAGCAAGCTGAGCGCAGTGCCCATCAACTGCGCTGTCGAGCTTTCGAATGCTACCGTGACCGGCGGCATCATCCGTCAGGCAGATTTCGAAGATGTCACGATCAAGGACAGCACCTTTGATTTCCTCAGCTGCGCGGGCAAGTGCACCATTTCCAATGTAGTGGCCCAGAGCTTCAGCTTTGACAGGTCTGGCGACCTTGCCATTTCCGACACCGTTCTGTGCAAGCTGTCTGGCAACGGCATAGAGAATGCGCTTGCCGATGGCCAGCGGCTCAGCAAGCTGACCGTGCGCAACGGCGGTGTGACTGCGGTCAACGGCAGAGACCTGCCCAGTTCTGTCAATACCATCTATCTGGTGGGCAATGCCAGCGCAGAGCTTACCCTGAACACCGATGTGTTCAGCATCAACGGTGCAGCGGCCAACAGTTACAATGAACAGACCTATGCCGAGGGCAGTGTACTGCATATCACCAGCAACAACGATGGCAAGGAGATTCTGGTAAATCAGGCTGGCGATGCCAGCAACCTCAAGCCCCTGCGCATTACCGAAGAAGGTCTGCCCGACCTGACCGAGGTGACCCCGCATTCCTTGAACCAGGATGGTGTGACCGGCAAGGTCTATGAGGGTCTTGGCTGGCAGTACCTTGTGGTCGAGGTTGGTTATAGAACGATGTCGGTGCTTATCCTCACCAGCCCCGATGGCAGCAGCCCGGTGGATCTGACCTCGGATACCATCAACCCCTATCATAAGGCCATTGCTTCCGATCAGATCGTGCTGACGGATGTGACGGTTACGGACATTCAGGCAGGCGCGCCTATTACCGCCCAGAACGCCATTATTGAGGGCGGCACTTTCCAGAAGGCTGTCCACGCGGATGAAAACAGCAGCATCACCGGCGGCACCTTCCAGGAGAGCGTCGAAGCTAATGGAACCATCGCCAACGGCATCTTCAAGAAGAGCGTCCAAGCTTACGGCAAGATCACCGATGGTCAGTTCGACGCGGATGTCACTTTGGGCTATAGCGGCACCATCACCGGCGGCACCTTCCAGAAGAGCGTCGAAGCTTACGGCGAGATCACCGATGGTCAGTTCGGCGCGGAGGTCACTTTGGGCTATAACGGCACCATCACCGGCGGCACCTTCCAGAAGAATGTTAAGGCTAGTGGCACCATCACCGATGGTCAGTTCAACGCAACTGTCCAGTTGGATAGTAGTAACGCCCAGATCCTCGGCGGCGTGTTCAACAATATCAAGCTGCCCGACTATTATACATCGGATGGAACGGTCATCCAGAATGCCGTGATCACCGGCAGCCTGATGGCGGATACTTCCAGCAAGGCCGCTGTTTCCAATACGGTGAGCTTTAGCCCCATCGAAAGTCAGCACCGTGCTAATGGTCAGCAGCTGAGCAAGCTGATCGTTGCAGACGACGGCACGGTGGAAAGCGTAAACGGCGTGACGAAGGAGACCAAGGAGCTTTACCGTATCGGCGATGTCGAGATGACTATCACCTTCAGCAAGCCGGTCGAGAACATCAACGGTGCTGATGTCCGCGATTATACCGGCGCACAGCTTTCCGAAGACGGCCTGACCCTGACCCTGACCGCCCTGAATGACGGCAATCCCATTGTGGTGAATCAGAAGACCGGAGAAAAGCTGCCCTTCTCTTCCCTGGGCGAGGGAGACTTTACCACTGATGAAACGCCGGAGGGTACAAAGGTTACCTGCTATCAGGAGGGCGTGGGCAAGCTGAGACTTGTCTATGTGCGCACCTACGATGATAAGGAGTTTGACAGCATCCCCTATGGCGAGCCGGACAACTATGGCATCTATAAAAAGCGCGTTGTAGCTGAAGAGGGCGATAAATACACGAGCGGTTGGGTCGATATCGGCGAAACCGTGATCAAGTATAAACCGGCTCTCGATGACTTCGAATGGGATGTCAAGACCGGCACGGTGACCTATAGAGATACCAGCAAGCGGTATTTCGGCGAGGAGGAACTCCCGCAGGCTGAACTTCGGTACTACGACGAACCAAACTCTTACTTCTCCTCTGTGCCTACCGAGGTGGGTACCTACGAAGTTCGCCTTGTGGTGAACGGTAACAACTACTATAATAGCAATCAGGATAACGATTACCAGTATCCGTTAGTCGGGCAGTACACAGTCCTCTACACGCCCGTAGCCGAAAACTTTACCTACGATGCTGCGCAGAACAAGGTGGCCTACGAGGGCAAACAGTACAACGGTGCTGACCCGCAGACCACCCTGCTGTACGCCGCCGAGGGCAGCACTGAAACCACCGCGACCATCCCCACCGCCCCCGGCAACTACGATGTGTACGTTCAGGTGACGGCGGACGAGAACTATAACGGGACCATTACCGAAAAGGTGGGCACTTACGTTGTGAAGGGGACCGATCCCGAGCCGACCCCCGATCCGGATCCGAATCCTACTCCCGACCCCAACCCGGATCCGAATCCGACTCCCGATCCCGACCCGAATCCGAATCCTACTCCCGACCCGGATCCGAATCCGAATCCTACTCCCGACCCGGATCCGAATCCGACTCCCGATCCCAACCCGGATCCGAATCCGACTCCCGATCCCAACCCGGATCCGAATCCTACTCCCGACCCGAATCCGAATCCTACTCCCACTCCCAACCCGGATCCGACCCCGACTCCTGATCCCGAGCCGACTCCCACCCCGACTCCGACTCCTGATCCCGAGCCGACCCCGACTCCCACTCCCGCACCCGCACCCAGCGATGACGGCGGCGGCGCTATCGTGATGGTAGCCGCTGTGGGTGGCGCAGCCGTTGGCGTAGGCGCTTACATTGCAGGCACCGCCGCCTACCTGAAGAGCGTTCTGCCCGAGGGTGTGGCGATCCCCGCTAACCGTCAGCAGCTGGCTGTTGCACTGTGGACTGCCGCAGGCAAGCCCGCTACCCAGAGCACGGCACTGTTCAACGATGTGGCAGCCGATGCCGCAGAGCTGCAGGCCATCCGCTGGGCAGTGGATACCGGCCTGATGTCTGCACAGGACGGCAGCTTCAAGCCCGGCAGCCGCGTAAGCCGCTTGGAGGTTATCCGCACTTGGAAGACCTATCAGCAGCGCGGCTGAGCCCGCTGACCCGTAACCCCTTATAACCCCGCAGGGACTGCTGCACAGCGCTGTGCAGCAGTCCCTTTTTGCGTTGGCTGGCGTTTTGCGCCGCGATGCCGCCCGGTAAAAGGCATTTCGAGCCATTATTGGGGATTTCGTGCAAAAGCACTCCACTTTTTCTGCCGCCGGTGGTATAATGCAGGGACAGAGATGTACTCTGAAAGCACGTCATTCCCATATTTTCCTATAGAGACAGAAAACCGCCCGGTAACCGCAAGCCGGGCGGTTTTCTGCTTTTTGCGGGTGCGTCCGGCTGCTTTTGCGCCGCCGGGTCGTTTCAACGCATTTGCGGGTCGATTCGTGCCGAAAATCGTCCAAAACGGGCAAATCGTGGTACACTAAGCATGACACAGAACCTCCCTTCCTGATAGGGGCTAAAGGCATCATTACGCCCCGTCAAGCGTGTGACCGGAGCATCGGTCATCCGCGTCCGTGCCCGGCTGAAAAAGCCGCGCCCGGCAAAACATAACAATTGCCATCTCCCGATCGATCCTTTCCAATAAGCACAGCAGAGCCGCCCGGCAACTACCGGACGGCTCTGCTGCGTTATAGGGGAACTCCCTCAGTCAAAGCCTGACGGCTTTGCCAGCTCTCCCCGCAAGCGTCCTCGCCCTCTCAGGCGCTAACGCGCCAGCTCTCC
>ULVK01060801.1_pt1 | contig 11828 bp, 9 predicted proteins | sample 1959311 | NCBI WGS metagenome assembly ULVK01 (sample SAMEA4835783, study PRJEB28245) | human gut metagenome | biome: gut microbiome; material: fecal sample | place: Denmark | collected 2008 | reverse complement strand
GGCAAGCCCGGCTGCACCGTCGGCTGCGACTGTGACCGCTATGTCGAGGTCTGGAATATCGTCTTCTCCCAGTTCAATAACGACGGCCACGGCAATTACACCGAACTCAAGCAGAAAAACATCGATACCGGCATGGGCCTCGAGCGCCTTGCCTGCGTGTGCCAGAACGTCGCGTCGCTGTTCGATGTTGATACTGTTATGAATATCACGAATAAGGTTTCCGAGATCACCGGTGCGCACTATGAAGAGTCCGATAAGACCGACGTGTCGCTCCGCGTCATCACTGACCATATCCGCTCTTCGACCTTCATGATCTGCGATGGCATTCTCCCGTCCAACGAGGGCCGCGGCTATGTCCTGCGCCGCCTGCTGCGCCGCGCTGCACGTCATGGCAAGCTGCTGGGCGTGAATGAGCCGTTCCTCTATCAGGTCGTGGACACTGTCGTCCATGAAAACGAGTGCCAGTATCCCGAACTGCGCGAAAAGCAGGCGTATATCACCCGCGTCATCCGCACCGAGGAAGAGAATTTCGCCAAAACCATCGACGGCGGCATGAAAATCTTCTCCGAGATGCTGGAGGCTCACAAGGCAAACGGTGAGACGACCTTCTCCGGCGCAGACGCGTTCAAACTTTATGACACCTACGGCTTCCCGATCGATCTGACCAACGAAATGGTCGCCGAAGAGGGCATGCAGGTCGATGAAGCGGCCTTCAAGCAGCTGATGCAGGAGCAGAAGGTCCGCGCACGCGAGGCGCGCAAAGCGCTCGGCGATCTCGGCTGGGCCGGTGTCGAATTCGGTAAGGAGATTCCCGCCACGACCTTTATCGGCTATACCAACATGAAAGCCGAGGGCAAGATCGTCGCTATCGTTGCCGATGAGGAACTGCAGGGTGCGATTACCGCCGGCACGGATGCGATCCTTGTCCTCGACCAGACCCCGTTCTATGCAGAAATGGGCGGTCAGGTTGCCGACCACGGCACGATCTGCACGGAGACTGCCGAATTTACCGTCACCGATGTGCAGAAGAATAAGGGCGGCAAGTTCATGCACTACGGCAGACTTGTCTCCGGCTCGCTGGCTGTCGGCGATACCGTCACCGCCTCCATCGATGAGACCCGCCGCAAGGCCATCATGCGCGCACACTCCGCGACGCACCTGCTGGACTACGCGCTGCGTACTGTTCTCGGCGACCATGCCCATCAGGCAGGCTCTCTTGTAGAACCTGACCGCCTGCGTTATGATTTTACGCATTTCTCTGCCGTTACGGCCGACGAACTGGTCAAGATCAGCCGCCTCGTGAGTGAACTTGTGCTGGACGGCATGCCCGTCGAGACAAAAGAAATGCCCGTCGCAGAGGCGAAGAAGCTTGGCGCGATCGCACTGTTCGGCGAAAAATACGGCGATGTTGTCCGTGTGGTCAACATGGGCGGCAAGTCCATCGAACTCTGCGGCGGCACCCACGTTGATAATACCGCCAAGGTCGGCCCCTTCCGCATTACAAGCGAATCCTCTGTTGCCTCCGGCGTGCGCCGCATTGAGGCCGTTACGGGCGAGGCGTTCCTGAACCTCGTTGATGAGATGAACATGCGTCTGGTCAAGGCGGCCGAACTGCTCAAGACCACACCGATAGAACTCATCAACAAGGCCCAGAGCAGCATGAACGAGATCCGCGAACTGCATCAGACCATCGAGAAGATGAAGGACAAGCTGTTTGCAGGCGATGTTGACAGCCTCCTGTTCTCTGCCAAGGATGTAAACGGCCTCAAGGTCGTCACGGCCAGCCGTGAAAATACCGATGCAAACGATCTGCGCAAGCTGGGCGATTTCCTGCGCGACAAGAACCCGAACACCGTCGCGGCGCTCGGCTCTGTCAATGGCGAAAAGGTTACGCTGCTTGCTGTCTGCGGCAAGAATGCCGTTGCGCGCGGCATCAAGGCCGGCGACATTATCAAGAATATTGCGCCCATCGTCGGCGGCAAGGGCGGCGGCAAGCCGGATTCCGCCATGGGCGGCGGCACGAACGCCCTCAAGCTTGACGACGCGCTGGCGGCTGTTGACGATTATGTTGCGGTCAATGTAAAAGACTAAGGAGGAACTGACTATGTCCGATTGCCTGTTCTGTAAAATCATTGCGGGTGAGATCCCGTCCGCAAAGGTCTACGAGGACGACCTTTGCTATGCCTTCAAGGATATCAGCCCTCTTGCACCTATGCACTTCCTCGTTGTCCCAAAGCAGCATTTCGCCTCCGCCGCTGAGGTCACGCCGGAAAATGAGGCTGTGATCGGCCATATCTATACGGTTATTGCGAAGCTTGCAAAGGAACTGGGCTTTGCCGACGGCTACCGTGTTGTGACCAACGTCGGCGAACTTGCCGGACAGACCGTCCATCACATCCACTTCCATGTGCTTTCCGGCAAGCAGCTGGGCAGCTTCAACTAAAGCCGCCGTGAAAAAACGCACTGTTCTCCTGCTGCTGGGCGCGCTGTGTCTGCTGGCGGCGCTGGGCCTTACAATCTGGAACCTCTGGACTGCAGACCGGGCGCAGGCTGCCGCAGCTGCTGCTGTGCAGCAGCTGGAGCCGCTGATTCCTGCGCCTGCGCAGCAGGAGCCTGCCAAGACGACGGACGCGCCTGCAGCTGAACCGGAAGAGCCGGATATCCCGGACTACCTCCTGAACCCCGGCATGGCCATGCCGGTCATTATGGTGGACGGTGTGGCCTATATCGGCGTGCTGGAGATTCCTGCGCTGGAGTTGACGCTTCCGGTCACGGGTGAATGGAGTTATGACCGCCTGAAAATCGCCCTCTGCCGCTACGCGGGTTCGGCGTATCTTGACAATCTGGTCATCATGGGCCATAATTATCCGGCGTTTTTCAAAAACCTCGGCGATCTGCGCCCCGGCGACGAGATTCGCTTCACGGATGCGGACGGAAACGTCTTTTCCTACACGGTCGCGGATCTTGAACAGCTGCGCGCCTCACAGGTCGAAGACATGATCACCGGCGACTGGGATCTGACGCTCTTCACCTGTACGCCCGGCGGCCAGCTGCGCATTGCAGTCCGCTGTATCCGCGCGGCTGAATAAAATAAACCAATCTGGTCTGGAAAAACAGAGCCCCCGTCCTGCGCAGGACGGGGGGCTTGTGCTGTGATTTATTATTTTATTTAGTCAGGTACCGGTGCAGCAAAACGGCAACCTCGGCGCGGTTCGCGCCGGTCTGGGGATTCAGCTTTGCACCGTTTCCCTTGAGATAACCGCAGCCGACAGCCCAGCGCATCGCATCGACGGCGTAGGCACTGACGTCGGCAGCATCCGTATAGCTGCGCAGGCTTGCGGATGCGGCGGGCTTGCCGGAAAGCCGATAGAGGATGGAAGCTAACTGCTCACGCGTGACAGGCTGCTTCATGCAGAATTCCGTCTCGCTTACGCCGCCTGCAACGCCGGTCTTCCATGCCCAAACGATTGCGTCGTAAGCGTAATCTGTTTCCGAAACGTCTGTGAACGGGATGCTCGTGTCAGAGACAGCAGGGGAACCGGCGCTCCGGTACAAAATCAAAATCAGATCGCCGCGCGTCATGCTGCCGCGCCAGTTGAAGGTTGACTTGTCCGCACCCTGAATGAGCCCGTATTCGTTCATAAAATCGACGGCATCCGCTGCCCATGCGCAGGTTCCTGCATTCACGTCCGAGAAGACGGAGGAGGACTGTTTTGTCGCAACGAGGATGGTCAGTTCGCCCGTTCCAAGCTGCGTACCGCCCGCATCATAGGCGGTATAGGTAAGCTTCAGCTGCGAAGCGCAGTCCGCTGCCGGGAGAAAGTAAAGCGCGTCAAGAAGCAGGCCTGATTTTCCGGTGTCCGCCAGATAAAACCGGTCCTGTGCATAGTGGACAGTCGTGTACGCGCTGCCTGCAACACTGCTGAAGTCTTTCAGCAGCCGTCCCACGCCAGCTTCCGGCTGCTGGAAGCTGACACAGACTGCATCCGGATATTGCTGCGCGATCTGTCCGGCAGCGTCCAGTGTTTTCAAAAATGCGCCGGAGGCGGTGACGGTGCTGTCGCCGGAGACGGTGACGGCGGCGCTGCCTGCAAAGCGCGTTCCGTCAGTTCCGACGGCGGTAAAGGGGATGCGGACGGTATAACGGGTGCGGCAGGAACCGGTCAGATAGGTCAGTGCATCGAGATCAATCTGGGAGAAGCTTGCCTGATAATAGCAGGCGTCCGTGTCGGACAGCGCCTGCCCGCCTTCTGCTGAGGTATAGAGTGCGCCGAACATGGAAGTGCTGCCGGACGCACTCAGATCATAGGTCTTGCCGCCCATTACAGCCGTTGCACGGGACAACTCAAACATGACGTAATCCAGCGTTTCGCCAGGCTTTCCCTTGCCGGAAAACGCCTTGCTGAAATCGTTTTCGGAGAAGCGGACGCTGCCGCCAAAGTCGGCTGCATACTCGACACTGATGTTCTGTGCGGCAGGCGCAGCTGTAATTGTAACAAACGCGCCGCCGGCAGCATACGTTTTGCCGTCTACGGTCACGCAGATGTTCAGCGGAAGCTGCACAGAAGAACCGCTTACGCCGCCCGCCTTAGTCAGCAGTTCGAGGCTCGACGAGGACGAACCGGCGGCCAGCGCCGTTGTAACCGGCTTGCCGTCACTTTCGCCTCGGAATGCGGCTACCCCCTCGCGGTAGGCTTCCCAAGTGATATCCGCGCCGCCGCCGAGGTATTCGCTCCATTCGCCGTCTGCCTCATCACAGCTGTAGACCGTGGCGGAAACAATGGTCGTGCTGCCCGCCGTGACGACCGCCGGGGCGGCGCTGACGGCAATTTTATAGGCTTCTGAACTGTTGCCTGCAAGTGCCGCCGGAATCAAAGCGGCCAGTACCGCGCATGCCAGAAGCAGCGCGGAGATCCTTTTCCAAACCTGTTTCATACCGGTACACCTCTTTCCGCAGCAAAGCGCCGCAGTATTTGTGATTTGAATCCAGTTTACCGTATCTTTTTGAAATTGCAATACTTTTGTAAATAATTCAGATTTTTTTCACAACTTGCTCCGCCAGCATCAGGCGAGGCGGAGTGACGCACAGGTGTGCAAGAATGGAGATTATAGAAGATTGGGCATAATGTACAAAAATATATATTAAAATTGCAACTTTATTCACGAAAATGTAAAAAACGCTTGACGCTTGGAAAAGAAAGCCTTATAATATGGCTATCAATTAAAACGTTTTCATTGAAATGGGAGCAGTCATGGCCATTGCGCACACAGAACAGGAGAATAGACGTGCCACCATGAAGGACGTCGCGCGCCGCGCAGGTGTCACGATCGGGACAGTCTCGCATGTCATCAACGGCACTGCACCCATCTCTGAGGAAACGACCGCCCGTGTGCGTGAGGCGATCCGCGAACTCAACTATGTACCGAATCTGGCTGCGCGCCACATGCGCCGGAAGGAAAAGCGGCAGATCGGCCTGCTGATCCCCAAGCTTGACAATAATTTCTACGCCCGTATTGCCAGCGTTCTGATGGAGGACGCATATCAGGAGGACTATACCGTCCTGATGCTGAGTTATGAATATTCCAGTGAAAAGGAAAAGCGCGGACTGGTCAATATGGTGCAGAATGATACGGAAACCATCGTCATTGTCAACGGCGAGGACGATGAGAACAGCATCCGCAAGCTGGTCGCAAGCGGCGTTCATGTTATTCTTGCCGACCGCCGCAGCACCATTCCGGGCACATCTTATATTGCCTATGACAACCATCAGGTTCTGCTCGAAACGATTGGATTTCTGAAGCAGAAGGGCTATCAGAGCATCGGATTTCTCTCCGAGCCGCCCAATATCAGCAACTTGTCCGACCGCTTCGCGGCCTATCAGAAGGGCCTTTCCCAGTATGGATATCCCTTCCGGCCCGAGCATGTGTTCATTTCCGATACCTTCCGCGAGGACCACTTCGGCAACGGCTGCCGGTATATGGAGCAGCTGCTGCGCACCCATGCGCGGCACGAACTGCCTGAGGCGTTCATCGTCTCGTCAGATCTGCTGGCTGTCGGCGTGATGAAAGCCATACAGGAGGCGGACTATCGCATTCCGGAGGATTTTGCGATCGTCGGCTTCGACAATCTCCAGATTTCCGCCTGCGTTCAGCCGCCGCTCACCACAGTCTGTCAGGACCGGGCGCGGCTCGGCCATGAGATCTGGGAGCAGGCCAAAGCATGGCATGAGGGGCGGACACCGCAGAACGTCGTGCTCGGACAGTCGCTTATCATACGAGACTCCTGTTGAACAATTTGGAATTAAAACGATCTGACCAACGGATCAGCTAGAAAGAATGGATGGAAGGAGGATTCACGGAGGTCAGCACGTTTTAAGAATACACATTTACAGCACTAAAAATGGAAAGGACGGTTCATTCAAATGAAAAAGATCCTCGCATTGCTCCTGGCGCTGTCGATGCTCCTGTGTCTGGCAGCTTGTGCAGGTACCACGACTGCAAAGACCGAAGAAACCAAAACAGAAACTGCAAAGTCCGACAAGGATTACGAGATTGTCGTCGTCCCGAAGGATGCCTCGAACCCCTGGTTCGTCCGTATGGACACCGGCGTCAAGGAATACGCCGCAGAAACTGGGCTGAACGTCTATCAGAAGGGCACTGACGTCATCGATGCCACCAAGCAGGCCCAGCTTGTGCAGGACCTCATCGCGCAGGGTGTTGACGCCATCTGCGTCGTTCCGGTTGACCCCGAATCCCTTGAGCCCGTTCTCAAGCAGGCCAGAGAAGCTGGCATCGTCGTCATCGCGCACGAGGGTGCCAGCCTGACCAACGTGGACTATGACATTGAAGCGTTCTCCAACTCCGGCTATGGCGCGTTCATCATGGACAACCTCGCCGAAGCCATGGGCGAAGAAGGCCTCTACACCACCATGGTCGCTGACGTGACCAACGCTTCCCACAACGAATGGGCCGACGCTGCCGTCGCGCACCAGAAGGAAAAGTACCCCAACATGACGCTGCTCGAGGAAGAGCCGAGAGTCGAATCCCACGACAACGGCGACACCGCCTACAACGTTGCGAAGGAACTGTTCAAGAAGTATCCGGATCTGAAGGGCATCATGGGCACCTCCTCCTTCGACGCCCCGGGCATCGCAAGAGCCATTGAAGAACTCGGCCTCATCGATAAGGCGTTCACCTCCGGTACCGGCATGCCTGCCGACAACGCAGAGCTGCTGAAGAGCGGCGTTGTCAAGTCCCTGACGCTGTGGGATCCGGCTATCGCCGGCAAGGCTATGATCAGCCTGGCGCTGAAGGTCCTCAACGGCGAAGAGATTGGCGCGCCTGTTGATCTGGGTGTTGACGGCTACACCGCCATGACCTTCCGCGAGGGCAGCACCACCGTCCTCGAGGGCGAGGGCTGGGTCGTCATCGACGCAGAGAACGTTGATTCGTTCGGCTTCTAAATCAAGGATTCCGAATCTGTAGTGCAAAGAGGGCCGCATCCGCGGCCCTCTATACCCAAGCTGCAATCGGACAGAAGGAGGAATACCATTGGCTGAATACTTACTGCGGGCGCTGGATATCAAGAAATACTTTGCCGGCGTCAAAGCGCTCGACGGCGTTTCGCTGGAGATCCGTCCGGGCGAGATCCATTGCCTGGCCGGTGAAAACGGCTGTGGCAAGTCCACGCTGATCAAGATTATTTCCGGTGTTTATCAGCGCGATTCCGGTACCATCGAATTTGAGGGCCGGCCCCTGCAAAAGATCACGCCGCTTTCCGCCATTGAAAGCGGCATTCAGGTCATTTATCAGGACTTCTCCATTTTTCCGAACCTGAGCGTCATGGAGAATCTGGCGATCAACAGTCAGCTGGTCGCAAAAAAGAAATTTGTAAACTGGAAAGATATGCGCACGATCGCGGAGCAGGCAGTTGCGCGGATCGGCTTCACAGTCGATCTGGACGCCAGACTGGGTGAACTTTCTGTCGCGGAAAAACAGATGGTTGCCATCTGCCGTGCGCTGATGTTCAACGCGAAACTCATCATCATGGATGAGCCGACGACCGCCCTGACCCGGAAGGAGGTTCAGGCGCTTTTCCGCGTCATTCTGCAGCTGAAGGAACAGGGAATCGCCATTCTGTTTGTCAGTCATAAGCTGGACGAGGTCTTTGAAATCTCTGAGCGCTTTACCGTTTTCCGCAGCGGAAAGCTGACGGCTACGGGCAACACGGCGGAGTTGGACAATAAAAAATTCACCTACTACATGACCGGCCGCGAATTTGAGGAAAAGACGTTCCAGCCCTCCGGCCTGTCTGACGAGCCGCTGCTTGAGGTGCGCAATTTGGCGCTTCCCGGCAGCTATGAGGACATCAGCTTCTCGCTGCGCGGCGGCGAGATCCTCGGCGTCACGGGCCTTCTCGACTCTGGACGGACGGAACTTGCGCTGTCCTTGTTCGGCATCCGCCCTGCCCAGTCCGGCGAGATCCGCATCCACGGAAAGCCGACCGTGATCAAAAGCCCTCGTGCTGCGATTGAAAACGGCATTGGTTTCGTGCCGGAGGACCGTCTGAGCGAGGGCCTGTTCCTTTCGCAGAGCATCGCGGACAATATCGTAATCTCCGAAATCGACGATCTGACGAAAAAAGGTCTTGTCGATGCGCAGAAGACGAATGAGGAAATTGACTGCTGGGTCAAGGAACTGGCCATTGCCACGCCCAATCCGGCAAACGCCGCCTCCACGCTCTCCGGCGGCAACCAGCAGAGGATCGTGCTTGCCAAGTGGCTGGCCTGCCGCCCGCAGATTCTGGTTCTGAACGGCCCGACGGTCGGCGTTGACATCGGCTCGAAGCACGATATCCACGCGATCTTACAGTCGCTGGCCGGAAAGGGTATGGCGGTCATCATTATTTCCGATGACCTGCCGGAACTGCTGGAAAACTGCTCGCGCATTATGATTCTGAAGGACGGCCGCATCGTGGACGAACTGACGGCGGATGAAGCGAGCGAAAAGCAGATCCTGAGCAAGATGCTGTAAGGGGGTGGGGGAAGTGCAGAAGACTATAAAAAAGCTGTTTCGTCAGAATGAAACCTATGTATTTTTGATCCTGCTCGCCCTGTCATTTTTGATTCAGGTGCGCTCAGGCCAGTTCTATACGTCTAATAACATCGTCGATATCGCCTCGGCTATGATCGTGCCGGGCCTGTTCGCCGTGGGCGAGTTTCTCGTCATTTTGTCCGGCGGCATCGACGTTTCCTTCCCGGCGCTTGCATCGCTGACGGCATATGCGACCACAAAGCTGTTTTTGAATCTGGATTATCAGGGAAGCGTTCTGCTCCCCATGCTGATGGCCATCGTCATCGGCGCGGTTCTCGGCATGTTCAACGGCTTCTTTGTCAGCTTCCTGCGCCTGCCCGCTATGATCGTGACGCTTGGCACTGCCAGCGTCTTCAAGGGCATCATGCAGGGCACGCTCGAATCGAAGCAGCTGGCTGTGATCCCGGCTGGCATGAAGGCCTTCGGCAAGCAGGCCATCTATACTGCGACAAACCCCGTCAGTGGCCTGTCGTCCAAGCTTCCGGCGGCATTTCTGGTGTTTGTTGGCGTTTTGATCCTCACGTTCCTTGTGCTGCGCTATACCATGTTCGGCCGGGGCATCTACGCCATTGGCGGCAACGAATCTGCAGCCTATAACGCGGGCTTCGCCGTCAAGCGGACAAAGTTCCTGCTGTACCTGTTTGCAGGCGTGATCGCCAGCGTCGCGGGTATTATCCGCGTGTGCATGATGCAGCAGTGCCACCCGACCAATATGCTCGGCATGGAGATGAACATCGTCGCGGGCGTCGTGCTCGGCGGCACGGCCATCGTCGGCGGCAAGGGCACGCTGACCGGCTGCGTGCTCGGTACGCTGCTGATTGTGCTGGTGGAAAACTCCATGATCCTTATCGGCGTTCCGGTCGTCTGGAAGGACGTGTTTGTCGGCCTCCTGATCGTCATCGGTACCGCCGTCAGCGCGTATCAGGCGACGCACTCCGGCACGAAGCGCCGCACCAGAACGCAGGCAAAGGAGGCGCAGCATAATGGCTAATACAAAGCTGTCCGCAAAGCGCGGACTGAAAATGGACACGCATATTCGACGCCTGCTCATCATCATGGTCTGCTGGTTCATATTCATGGGCATCATGAAGGGCCGTAAATTCTATTCTGTCGTCAATTTCCAGACCATGTTTGCACAGTTCCCGGAATTCGGCCTCATGTCGCTTGGTGTTATGGTCTGTATGATCTCAAGCGGCATTGACCTCTCCACGGTCGGCGTGGCCAATATGACCTCCATCACCATGGCGCTGCTTATGCGCCGTATTGCAAACGGCGGAAGCGACCTGAGTCCTGTCTGGGTTCTGCCGATTTTCACGCTTGCGCTTTTGATTGGTGCGACTGCGGGGCTTCTGAACGGTGTTCTGATCGCCAAGCTGAAGATCCCGCCAATCCTTGCTACGCTCGGCACGGGCGAACTGTTTTCCGGCATCGGCATTGTCTTGACTGGCGGCAGTGCCATCAGCGATTTCCCAGCAACCTATGCCTATCTTATCAATAATCGCATCGCGGGCATCCCCGTGCAGTTTTTGATCTTCGCTGCCGGCGCGGCTATTCTCTGGTTCCTGCTGGGCAGAACGACATACGGCAAAAAGCTGACCCTGCTCGGCAGCAGTGAAAATGTTGCGCGCTTCAGCGGCCTGAACGTCGATTGGATCCTCGTAAAGACCTATCTGATCTCAGGAATCTACGCGGCGGCGGGCGGTATGATTATGCTGGCAAACTATAATTCCGCGCGTGCGGACTACGGATCGAACTATACCCTGCAGTGCATCCTGATCGTTGTGCTCGGCGGTGTTAGCCCAAATGGCGGCAAGGGCAAGATCGGCGGCGTTCTGCTTTCGATTTTCCTGGTACGCGCGCTGGAAACCGGCTTGAACCGGTTCCCGCAGATCAACAGGTACTATATCTCCCTCGTCTGGGGTGCAGTTCTGCTGCTGGTCATGGTTCTGGATTATCTGAACGAGCATAAAAGAATTAAGGCATGAAAGGCGGAAAACAAATGGAAAGACGCAGATTCGGGCAGGTCGGCCGGTTAAAGCCGGAGAAGCGGGACGAATATGTCCGCCTCCACGCAGAGGTCTGGCCGGACGTATTGAACATGATCACGGCATGCAATCTTGAGAATTACTCGATCTTTATCCGCGGCAACGTTGTTTTCTCGTATTTTGAATATACGGGCACGGATTACGAAGCGGATATGGCAAAGATGGCTGCCGATGAAACCACGCAGCGCTGGTGGCGCTGCACAAGACCCTGCTTTGAGGTCTATGACGAGGCCTGCGAAGAGGCGTTCTATACCGATATGGATTCTATTTTCTATTTAAAATAATAAGGAGGCTGCACCATGAAAACGATCAAGGACAAGCAGATTCTGGTCGGCGCGGACTTTGCAGGCTTCCCCCTTAAGGAAGCGGTCGTCGCGCATCTGAAAAAGAAGGGCTGGACAGTGACGGACGTCGGTGTCCGCACGGGCGATGAGGAGGATACCGACCTCATGTTCCACCGCATTGGCCTGCGTGTCGGTGCAATGATCTCCGAGGGCGAGTTTGAGCGTGCGCTCATCTTCTGCGGCACCGGTATGGGCATCCACATCGCGGCCAGCAAGTGCCCCGGTGTTCACGCTGGTGTCGTGGAGAGTGTCCCAGCTGCGCTGCGCGCTATCACCGGCAACGGCGTCAACGTTCTGGCCATGGGCGCGTTCTATGTTGCACCGCAGATGGGCAAGGATATTGCCG
>ULVK01014559.1_pt1 | contig 12299 bp, 6 predicted proteins | sample 1959311 | NCBI WGS metagenome assembly ULVK01 (sample SAMEA4835783, study PRJEB28245) | human gut metagenome | biome: gut microbiome; material: fecal sample | place: Denmark | collected 2008 | reverse complement strand
CTCTTATCAAGAGAAAATGGCGAGAATATACGACAACATAGACATAAAGTTTACGGACGGACTTCGCGGCATCATCGGGAATGCCGATGTGAAGCGCGTCGATTTCTGCGTGGGCTATTTCAACCTGCGCGGCTGGAACCTGATAGTGGAACAGGTTGATAAACTACCCGGCGGTTACGTGTACGAGGATGACAAGCGCAGGATGAGGTATTGCCGACTGTTGATTGGAATGCACCGCCCCGACGAGGACTTGATACGAGGACTTTATTCGCGTCAGGAAACCATGCCCGATGCGGAATACGTGCAACGTTGCAAGCGGCAGATTGCGCAGGATTTCAGGAACCAGCTTCTGTTGGGATTGCCTTCCGCCGCCGATGAAAAGACCTTGCGCCGCCTGTCCGTACAGTTGAAGAAGGGAAAGGTGTGTGTAAAGCTGTACTTGAAAGAACCGTTGCACGCCAAGCTTTACCTTGCCCACCGCCCGGATGACAACTTCAACAAGATTCAGGCCATCATGGGCAGCAGCAATCTGACGTATGCCGGACTGACCAAACAGGGCGAGCTGAACGCGGAGTTCGCCGACAGCGACAGTGCGGAGAAACTGGCACGGTGGTTTGACGACCGTTGGAGCGAGCGTTTCTGTCTGGACATTACCGAAGAACTTGCACGGATAATAGACGAGAGTTGGGCGGGTGACAGGGCTATTCCGCCTTATTACATCTACCTGAAGACGGCTTACCACCTGAGCCAAGAGGCACGCAGCGGCATCAAGGAGTTCACGCTTCCGCCGGAGTTCAGGCGCGACCTGTTCGATTTCCAGCAGACCGCCGTGAAGATAGCGGCGAAGAACCTGAACAACGACAAGCGCGGCGGGGCGATGATTGGCGATGTGGTAGGTCTGGGTAAGACCATCACTGCCTGCGCCATCGCCAAGCTGTACGAGATGGCTTTCGCCAGCAGCACGCTCATCATCTGTCCGGCAAACCTGCAGGACATGTGGAGGAAATACATCCGGAAGTACGACCTGAAAGCGGAAGTCTGGTCAATGGCACGTGCGATAGACGTGGATTCGGCACGGTATTACCGTCTGATTATCGTGGACGAGAGCCACAACCTGCGCAATGCGAACGGCATACGCTACCGCAACATCCGCAGCCTTATCGAACATCAGGGCAGCAAGGTGCTGCTGCTCACCGCCACGCCCTACAACAAGGACTTCTCGGATTTGGGAAGCCAGCTCCGTCTGTTCATAGGTGAAGACCAGGACTTGGGCATACGACCGGAGGAATACATCCGCTCCATCGGTGGTGAAAGGGAGTTCCAGCGGAAACACAGCGACATCCACATCCGTTCCATCCGTGCTTTCGAGAAAAGCCCGTATGCGGATGACTGGAACGAACTGATGAAGCTGTTCCTCATCCGCCGCACAAGGACGTTCATCAAGGAGAACTACGCCAAGACGGATAAAGCCAACGGACGGAAATACCTGTTGTTCCCCGACGGCTCGAAATCTTATTTTCCCGACAGAATACCACGTGCCGTCAAGTTCGCCACTGTTTCCGGCGACCAGTACAGCCGCCTGTATTCGCCTGAAATGATAAGCCTGATGGAAGAGCTGAAACTGCCACGTTATGGGCTAATCCATTTTTATGACGGAAACAAGGCTACGGACATACAGCCGCATGAAAGGCAGGTAATCGAGAACCTCTCACGTGCAGGACAGCGCATGATGGGTTTCTGCCGGAGCACGTTCTTCAAGCGCATAGACAGCAGCGGCTTCGCCTTCCTGTTGACGCTCTACCGCCATATCCTGCGCAACGCCGTGTTCATCTATGCCATCGACAACAAGCTGCCGCTACCCATCGGTGACGAAAGCTCGCTTCCCGATGACTATGTAGAAGATGAAGACGAGAACGTGACCATGTTCGGTAATACTGACGACGGTGAACAGGCAGATGATGACGGAACGCAGATTGCTTTCCCAACCGACCTCGACTTCTACATGGAAAAGGCAAGGGAGTGCTATTCCATCATAGAGAACCGAAATGCCTGTTCGTGGATTTCATCTAGATACTTCAAGCGCACCCTGAAACAGCAACTCAAGCACGACTGCGACATCCTGCTGAGAATGATAGCATTGTGCGGCGCATGGCAACCCGATGCAGACCCGAAACTGGACGAGCTGGAGGACTTGTTGGAAAAGAAACACGGAGCGGACAAGGTTATCGTGTTCACGCAGTTCTCCGACACGGCACATTACGTTTACAGGCAACTGAAAAGGCGCGGAATACCGCAGGTCGGCTGTGCGACGGGAGACAGCAAGAACCCGACGGACATCGTGGAGCATTTCTCTCCCAAAAGCAATGACAAGGATTATTCCGCTGATGAGCAATACCGGGTGCTGATAGCCACCGACGTGCTCAGCGAGGGTCAGAACCTGCAGGATGCCCATGTCATCGTGAACTTCGACTTGCCGTGGGCTATCATCCGCCTTATCCAACGTGCAGGGCGTGTGGACCGTATCGGCCAGGAGGCGAATGAAATCTACTGTTATTCTTTCTTTCCTGCCGACGGCGTGGAGGAAATCATCCGCCTGCGGTCGCGCCTGAACGCCCGTATCAACGAGAACGCACATATCGTGGGCAGTGACGAGGTGTTCTTCGAGGGCAACGAGCAGAACCTGCGCGATATGTTCAACGAAAAGAGCGGCTCGCTCGATGACGAGGATGACAGCGACGTTGACCTCTCTTCACAGGCTTACCAGATATGGAAGAACGCGACGGATGCCGACCCAAAGCTGAAAAGGATAATCCCGGCATTGAGCGATGTCGTGTATTCCACGAAAACGACGGAGGACGGACGGCAGGGCGGTGTCATCACCTACGCCAAGACCTACAACGACTTTGACGTGCTGACATGGCTTGATGTGGACGGCAACGTGGTGAGCCAGTCGCAGAAACGCATCCTGAACGCATTGGCTTGCGATGCCGACACTCCGGCCTTGCCACCGCACGCCAACCATCACGAACTGGTGGCAAAGGCGGTTGCATCCATCAACAACGAAACGACCTCTGTCGGCGGCGTATTGGGCAACCGTTTCAGTACCCGTTACCGCATCATCACATTGCTGGAAAGCTACTATAAAAATCCCCCGACACTTTTCTTTTCGCAGGAGAACAAGGACATGCTGAAACTGGCCATTGACGACATCTATAACTACCCATTGCTCGAAGGGGCGAAATTCACGTTAGGACGTATGCTCCGCACCAACACCAGCGACGAGATAGTGGAATACGTATTGGAGATGCGCAAGAACGGGACGTTGTGCCGCATTGACGAGGACAGGGACAACCATAAAGACCCGGTTATCATCTGTTCGATGGGACTTAGGAAAGAATCATAAAACCTTTTGAATCATGAGAAGAAATACATTCAACCAATATATCAAGGATGCCGATTTCCGTGGGCTGTTCATCACCGAAATGGGCTGGAACAGGTTCCACGGACAGGCGGAACTCGCACCGATAGCCATTGAAGACAAGGAATATAGGATAATCACCGTAGCTGAGCGTAATGGCTTTCAGATATTGGCGTGCTCTGTCGATGAAATACCCACGAACACCCTTTGCAAGCGCATTGACGGCAAGTTGCGCCGCAGCGCCAACGACTACATCTGTATATTCTACATTCTCGGCACGGAGCACCAGCAATGGATTGCCCCGGTTAAGACCGTAGAAAAGCGCGACATCGTGACCATCGAATACGAAACGGCTGACAAGGCCGACTTCCTGTTCTCCAAGATACCCGACCTTTCTTTCGACATCGACGAGCAGACCACCATCGTGGACGTGAAGGAGCGCATACAGGGCGCATTCGCCGTGAACTCGGAAAAAATCACCAAGGACTTCTACGCGGGCTTCCGCAAGGAGCACAAGGCGTTTGCCGACTTCATCAGCGGCATCGACGACCAGATACCCGCCACGGAGAACCGCAACAAGCAGTGGTACACGTCCGTCATGCTCAACCGCCTCATGTTCTGCTACTTCATACAGAAGAAAGGCTTCCTTGACGGCAACTTTGACTATTTGCAGGAAAAGCTGAGGTGGGTGCAACGCGAGCGTGGTGAGAACCGCTTTTTCAAGACCTTCTACCGCGGCTTCCTTTCCGAGCTGTTCCACGACGGCCTGAACTCGCCCAAGCATAGCGACGAGTTCGAGAACGTGTACGGGCGCATACCATACCTTAACGGCGGCATGTTCGAGGAACACCAGTTGGAGCGTGACTATGCGGACATAGACATCGAGGACGATGCCTTTGTCCGCCTGTTCAAGTTCTTCGACACGTGGCGGTGGCATCTGGACACGCGCATCACAGCAAGCGGGAAGGACATCAATCCCGATGTACTGGGCTATATCTTCGAGCAGTACATCAACGACCGTGCGCAAATGGGGGCTTACTACACCAAGGAAGACATCACTGAATACATCGGCAAGAACTGCATCCTGCCGTTCCTCATGGATAAGGTAGCGGAAACTTCGCCGGAAGCCTTCAAACCGGACGGCTATGTGTGGCGTACATTGCGTGAGAGTGGCAACCGCTATATCTATGACGCTGTAAAGAAAGGCTACACGGCAGACTGGCAGAGCCGAATTCCTGAAAATATTGCTATTGGACTTGACACTACCAAGCCCGACCTGTTGGAACGTCGCAAGGACTGGAACACGAAAACGCCGGACGCTTTCGCGCTGCCCACGGAAATATGGCGCGAAACGGTGGAACGGTTGCAACGCTGTGAGGATGTACTCGCTAAAATCAGAAAAGGCGAAATCACGCACATCAACGACTTCATCACTTACAACCTTGACATCCGCTCGTTTGTCTATGACCTGTTGCACAATACTGATGACCGCCTGTTTGTCCTCCATTTCTACAAGGCATTGCAGCGTGTTACAATCCTTGACCCTACCTGCGGTTCGGGGGCATTCCTTTTCGCCGCCATGAACATCCTTGAGCCGCTCTATGAGGTATGCATCGAGCGGATGCAGGAGTTCAACGCGCAGAATCCCAACTGGTTCAAACCCGAGCTGGAGGAAATCGCCCACAAGTACCGCAGCAACATCCAATACTTCATCTTCAAGAGCATCATCCTGCGTAACCTCTACGGCGTTGACATCATGGTGGAGGCAACCGAGATTGCCAAGTTGCGTCTGTTCCTGAAGATGATGGCGGTGGTGGAGGTGGACTTCCGTGCCGACAACTTAGGTCTTGACCCGTTGCCGGACATCGACTTCAACATTCGCTGCGGCAATACGTTGGTTGGGTATGCCACGGAAGAGGAACTGGTCAAAGACCTTGACACTCCTTCCGACTTCAACCAGATGTGGGCGAATGACGAGTTTAAGGAAAAGCTGAAGACCGAAATGCAGCTTGTCGCCACGGCTTACGAAACATTCAAATCCGTGCAATTTACGCAGAGCGAGGACATGGAGACATTCAAACAGGCAAAGCATGGACTGAATGAACGCCTTGTCAAACTCAACGAACTGCTTAACCGCCGTCTGCACGCCGCAACCACGTCCATTCCTTACGAAGATTGGCTCATCACGCACCAGCCATTCCATTGGCTTGCCGAGTTCTACCAAATTATTCATGATAATAAAGGATTTGATGTGATTATTGGTAATCCGCCGTATGTAGAATATACAAGGAAAAATAAAAAGACAGGAAAATCCATTGCAGATATTTATCAGCTAAGAAACTATGTCACATTTAAATGTTCTAATCTTTATGCATTTGTTATAGAACGTAGTTTTTCTATTGTTAAATATTGTAATAATATTGGATTCATAGTTCCACTAACTATAGCATCAAATAATAATATGCAGATTCTACGTGACTTTTTGTGTACTAAGAACGATATATACTTTTCACATTTTGAGATAAGACCTGCACGATTATTTGATGGAGTTGAACAAAGACTCACCATTTTTATTGTTAGAGCAAATTTTATTGTTAGAGCAAAGTCTAAGAAAAATAAAATGTACAGTACATCAATTTTGCGGTGGAAAACAGAATTCAGAAATTTATTGTTTAATTCCATCCATTATACTTTGTCATTTAATAAAGGCAGTATTTGGAGAACATCTTCTGATATTGAACTTAGTATCATAAATAAATTCAGTAAACATACTGAAATTTCATGTTATTTATGTAATAACCATGAGTTCGGTTCTTCAATTTATTATAGAACAGCGGGTATTAGATATTGGATTATATTCCTAAATAAAGGTTTTGGAACAGAATCGCTGAGTAATAAAGTAGCTTATTTTAATTCCTCAGATAAGGCTAAATTCTATATGGCAGCTCTAAATTCTAACCTATTTTGGTGGTATTATGCACTAAATTTCGACATGTTCAATCTGAAAGACTATATGATATTTAGTTTTAGGTTGAACTATGAATTTGATTCTGAGATAAATAAATTGTCTGAGATTTTGGAAAGCGATTTGAATAAGAACAAACAAGAGCTTATTGTAAACAGTGCAACTCGTGGTATCGTTTCTTCATTTGTATATAAGAAGAAATGCTCAAAGTGTATTATTGATAAAATAGACCTCCTCCTTGCCAAACATTATGGCTTTACAGAAGAAGAGCTTGACTTTATTATCAATTACGACATCAAATATCGCATGGGCGATGAATTAAACGAAGAATAAAAATGGAAAATACGATTGTTATATTAGGTAATGGTTTCGATTGTGATTGGGGAATAAAGAATATAGAAATTATTGGTAAAGATGGGAAAATAACTCAAAAGAATATAGGGGTAGATTTCTCATATAATTCATATTGTAAATGTCATTGGTGTCCAGCTTGCAATCCAAAACGTGAAATTCAATTGTGGGGCGATTTTGAGAACTATATTCGTCACAAGGTCTTAACTTGGTATAAAGAGTATAGAACAGAAAGTTTTGCAAAAGCAATATGTAAAGAATGGTGTGATTTTCAGCGTTGTATTTCATTCTTTTTTAAGGAAGAGACAAAGAAACAGAATATTCAAATCAACAAGGGTTCTTGTGCTTATGCCTTTCTAAACAATTTTTCTGACAAAAGTAAGGTTTACACATTCAATTATACATATCCTTATGAATTTGATTTTGTTGGTATCCATCCTAAGAAGGAATTTATTTTTATACATGGGAGGTTTACTAATAAAAATCCAAATGGATTGCCCATGTATAAATCTGTGTCATTTGATATGCTTACAGGAATAGATAATAAAAGAATGCCTGATATGGTAAAAAATAGTGATTATTTTAAACCTATGATTAAACATTTGCATGCAAATACTAAAATTGAAAGAGATATTTTAAAAGTGCAGAATGTGATTTTCTTCGGTTTTTCAATGGGAATAACTGATTCAGACTATTTTGATGAGTTTTTCACCGCAATAACTAATGAAACATCTGTCTGTGAGAATATATACTATGTCACAATGAATCAGGAATCTTTTGAGACAATTAAAAAGAATATAAATCGAATGGGGTATGATTATTCTGTAATAGAACGGCATGTCAAAATCATTCCAATATATACAAAGCAAGAATTTGATAATAAAAACTTTAAGCGTGTTTTATCTCTAATATGACAAATATATGTGTACTTATCTTGGTAATAAAGAACTATTGAACAGATGGAAAATTGGTTTTCTTGCTTCGCGCAATATTGCCTCTCCAGCCATATTGCCCACACTCGATTGGGCAGTGGAGATAAGCAAACAGGCGGATGTTGTCGTGGTAAGCGGTTTCCATTCCCGTCTTGAGAAAGATGTCCTCAAATTCCTCCTGCAAGGTACGTGCGGCATTATCATCGTGCTTGCTCGTGGCATATATCGTAAACTTCCAAAAATCTATGATGCCGCCATGAAAGAAAACCGCCTGCTTATTATTTCACTCGAAAAAGAAACCGTCACTCGTGTTTCGGAACGTACCGCTCATAAACGGAATAAATATGTCGAAAAATTGGCTGATGAGCTAAGGCAAATATACTCTCTATGACAACTTACTCCAAATAGCCAAAACTTAATCGAAATACATTTAATGACAAAATATCCGCCATTTCATACAGCCGTTTTGATTTTATTTGTTACCTTTGCATCAGTTGATTGACTTATTGGAAATGAGCAGAATGGCGAACTTCTGTGGTTTCTATACCATTACCTATTCTCTTTTCGCCCGATGATAACTTTCTGATTTACAGGCATATTTTGTTTAATGCAACATTTGTAAAGCAAGAAAAGATGAATACGTCTCGAACTTGTTCCAATCGACGAGAATTAAAGTCCTTTTGGAGAATACGCTCCAGTTCCTGCTCCGTCAGATAGCCCCTGTCCACCGCTTTCATGTGAATATGATAGTTTGCAAACGGGTCGATGGTTATCCATCCGTTGTTTTTGGCGATGAGGACTATCTTGCGGAATATCTGCATGAACTTGCCCGTAGTATTCTCGTTGCACCGGCTGACGGTACGGAGATAAAACTCGAAGTCCGTCACGAACTTGTGGTCAATCTCCCGCAGGGCGATGTCAGACACTTTATATTTCACTTTCATAAATTCTTCCAGCCGGCGGTAAGTCCGGTCATATTTCACCAGCGTAGCCGGAGCCTTGCTGATGCCGTTCAGTTTGGAAGCGTCCTCATTATGTTGCTTGAATAACTCCAACAGGGTCTGTTGCCTTACCTCGTACCCCAGAAACGCATTGCGTACCTTCTCCGCCGTGACAAACGAATCACGCGATTCCACGTACCGGTAATGATTGCTCAGGGCTGTGCGGATGTCCTCCAGCATAGAGTTCATCTGTCTTGCCTTGACACTGTTTCCTGCCGCTTTCCCGGCTTTCGTGTCCCACAATGACGGTTCTATGTCCAGTTTGGAACTGAACTGCACCATGTCACCGTTCACCGTCAGGCGGATCATGATACCCGCCTTGCCTGACTTGTTCAGGTAGTTTTTCCTCAGATAAAAGAGGATTCGGAATGTACTTTTGCTCATAAACCTTTTAATTTTGCTCCTTCGTTACAACTGTTACACATTGCCTGCAAAGGAAAGATTAATAATTGATTTACAAGCGGACATTTTAATGACAACAGACGACAAATCAGCGACTTACAAAGAAAATCGTTACAATTCCAAAAGCCCGTTTTTTCTGTAACGATTTGGTAACTCAACTTTGTCTGTTTGGGGAATTTGTTTGTCTTCAGAATGGCTCTAAAAAGAAAAAACAAAGCCCACAAATCATTGATTTTGTGGGCTTTGTCATTCGCTGGCTTTCAGATGTCTCTGAAGCCTTGCGGTGCGTACGGTAATCGTACCTGCCGCTTATAATATCTTTTTAATCAGTAACTTATGCGTAACCTAAAATTTGATGGTTACGACTTGGTTACGATTTCATTTTGTCAATTTTCGTAGCTTATGACACCACCGTGTCACCTTTCGATTGCGGGTGCAAAAGTACTACACATTTTTGAAACATGCAAGTTCTTGACAATATTTTTTTCAGCCTTTTTTTCAAGTGCAAGGTGCGAGCCTATATATATAAATAGGCTTGCACCTTGCACTGAACTAATTTTGAACCTATTAACCTTACTCCTGACCGAAACGGATTGACCTCGCATTTTCCCGCAAAAAAAATGCAGGAACAAAAAAATTATGGTGTAGTACACGTATAGTATACCATGCGGATTTTGACTTATCGGGAACTTTGCGGCAAACATTTCAATAATTAGGATTATGACAGAAGTTATCGTAATGGAAAGTGCCGCCTATCAAAAGATGATGGGGCAAATAGCGAAAATCGCTGAGTTCATTACCAAGAATGAACACAAGTTGCAGGATTGCGACTTTGACAACGATGTATGGCTGGACAGTCAAGAAGTGGCCGATATGCTCCATATCAGCACACGCACCCTGCAACGGTTAAGGAGCGACGGACTGGTAGAGTATTCGGTGTTCCGCCGCAAGTGCCTGTACAAGCTCTCAGAAATAGAGAAAAAGGTACGGGAAAAGGTTATCACGTGTGAACCGCACCTGATAGACGTTTACAAGAAGAACCGGTTGTTGGATATAACAAAGGACGAAGACAATGAATAAGGAGGATATTTTGCAGGCGACGGACAGGGGGCTTTCGGTGTTCAGACACTACCTGCCCGTGCCGTTCCGCATCGGTAAGAAGTTCCTGAATCCTTTATATAAGGATACGAAGGCATCGTGCAACGTATATTATGACCGGCGGCATTCGGTGTATAAGATGAAGGATTTCGGCAATGAGGAATATTCCGGGGACTGCTTCGAGTTGGTAGGGACAATGACGGGGCTGAGTTGCAGGAACGCGAAGGATTTCGTTGAAATCATGCGCATCATTGACCATGACCTGCATTTGGGGTTGGCGGACGGTTACGAAAATTGTGTGGACACATCTTCCGTTCAGGTAGTTTGCCCGCCCACGCCGGAACAGGTGATAAAGAAAATACGCCCGTATAATATCGTACCAAGGGCGTTCAATGAAACAGACCGGATATTTTGGAGCAAATCCAGAATCACGGAGCATACATTAAATAAATATAATGTACGGCCTCTGCATTCGTTCAGTTCCGTCAATCAGGAAGGGAAAAGCTATACCTTGACTGAAACGGCACAGGAACCGATGTATGGCTATGTAGGCGACAAATACATTAAAATCTACCGCCCGCGCTCGGAGATGCGTTTCCTCTATGCCGGAGATTTGGGCGACAATTACTGCTTCGGACTTGACCAATTATCCGCCAAAGGGGATTTGTTGTTTATCACAGGCGGTGAGAAAGACGTGATGAGCCTTGCGGCAAACGGATTCCATGCCATCTGTTTCAATTCGGAAACGACGGTCATCCCTACCTCTGTGCTGATGCTGCTCTCCTACCGGTTCAAACACATTGTCCTGCTGTATGATATGGACAAGACCGGTCTGGAAGTTTCCGCCAAACGGCAGGAAGAATTGAAGCCGTTTGCATTGAAACGCCTTTTGCTGCCACTGTCAGGAACAAAAGAAGAAAAGGATGTAACGGATTATTTTGCGTTGGGACACACGCACGACGATTTATTGAAATTGTTCTTAAACCATTTGGATTCATTATACAAGGAAGATATGTCAGCATTAAAATCATGCGAGTTGGATTTCAACAACCCGCCACCTGTAGCACAAATGATAGTATCGGTGAACGATGTGCCGCTGGGAACACAAGGGAACCTGCTCTGCATCACCGGCGGGGAAGGTACGGGAAAAAGCAACTATGTGGCAACCCTGATTGCCGGGGCTGTGAAACCGGAAAACGCGGAGGGCATCGACACGCTGGGCGTTTCCATTGAAGGGAACCCGAAAGGCAAGGCGGTGCTGTTCTATGACACCGAACAGAGCGAGGTGCAACTATACAAGAACGTAAGTACCCTGCTGCGCCGTTGCGGGCGCGACACGATGCCGGAGTGGTTCAAGGCATACTGCCTGACGGGAATGAGCCGCAAGGAGCGGCTGAAGTCCATCGTGCTCAGCATGGACAAGTTCCATTACCAGTACGGGGGCATCCATCTGGTGGTGATTGACGGCATCGCCGACCTGATACGCTGCGCCAACGACGAGGCGGAGAGCATCGCCGTCGTGGAGGAACTCTACCGGTTGGCGGGCATCTACAACACGTGCATCGTCACGGTGCTGCACTTCATCCCCAACGGGCTGAAGCTGCGCGGGCACTTGGGCAGCGAACTGCAACGCAAGGCTGCCGCCATCCTCTCCATCGAAAAGGACACGAAGCCCGCCGTGTCGGTGGTGAAAGCCCTGAAGGTACGGGACGGCAGCCCGCTGGATGTGCCGCTCATGCAATTTGCATGGGACAAGGAGAAGGCGATGCATGCCTATCTGGGCGAGAAACCGAAAGAGGAAAAGGACAGGCGCAAGGAAGAGGAACTCGTGGCGGTAGCACGCGAACTGTTCAGCCGGAAACGCTTCATCGGCTACATGGAGCTTTCAGAAGAGCTTCAAACGGCTTTCGAGGTGAAGGAACGCACGGCCAAGAGCTATATCCGCTTCATGCGGGAAAAGGAAATCATTGTGAAATCACCCGACAGCCCGAACAGCTACATGCTGGGCGAGGTATAAAAGCACAGGAGGAACGGCCATGTTAGTGGACAAAACAGAATTTGAGACGTGGATGGAGCGTATTATGGGCGAACTGTACCGCATATCGCGCAAGCTGGACAAGGCGGAGAACCGG
>ULVK01018227.1_pt1 | contig 12392 bp, 9 predicted proteins | sample 1959311 | NCBI WGS metagenome assembly ULVK01 (sample SAMEA4835783, study PRJEB28245) | human gut metagenome | biome: gut microbiome; material: fecal sample | place: Denmark | collected 2008 | reverse complement strand
GACCCACACCGCCGACGGCGGCTGCCCCAGCCTGCGGGCCAACTGCCTGAAAATGGATGCCGCGGCCCTCTGTGAAAAACTGCTGGAAAGCGGCGTGAAGAGCGCACAGCCCGGCCTTGTGCCCGGCAGTGTGCTGGCAAAGTTTGAGGGCAGCCCGGCGGAGCACCCGCTCTTCAAGGAGGGCTGTTTCCATGTGGAGGGGCAGGCCAGCCAGCTGGCAGCCCTCTGTGTGGAGGCAAAGCCCGGCGATACCGTGATCGACCTCTGCGCGGCACCCGGCGGCAAAACGCTGCTGCTGGCCGAGGAGATGCAGGGGCAGGGCGCACTGTACAGCTGCGATGTGGCAGAGCACCGGGTCGGGCTCATCCGGAGCGCTGTGGAACGGATGGGCTTTGCCCATGTCACCGCTCTCTGCAATGATGCCACCCGCCCCAACCCAAAGCTGCCCGCCGCAGACCGCATTCTGGTGGATGCCCCCTGCAGCGGCCTGGGCATTCTGGCAAAAAAGCCGGATATCCGCTATAAGACGCTGGAAAAAGCACGCCACGATGAATTATTGGCCACCCAGTCGTCCATTCTGGACACAGCAGCTGCTCTGCTGAAAGCAGGCGGGCGGCTGGGCTACTCCACCTGTACCATCGACCCCGCCGAGAACGAGGAGCAGGTGGCGGCGTTCCTTGTCCGCCACCCGGAGTTCCGGGTGGTCCGGCCCGCTGTGGCGTTCCCTGACGGAATGACAGTGGGGGAACACGGGGCGCTCTCGGTGCCCACCCGCACCGGGATGGACGGCTTTTTCCTCTGCGCCATGCAGAAAACGCAATGAACCCGCCGTCCGGTTCGTATTGATTCATAGGAGAATACCATGGAACAAAAACGCTGTATCTCTTCCCTGACGCTGGCCGAGCTGACCGCTGCACTGAAAGCCATGGGTCAGCCGGGCTTCCGGGCAAAGCAGATCTTCCACTGGGTGCACCAGAAGCTGGTCACCGAGTTTTCTGCCATGACCGACCAGCCCAAGACCCTGCTGGCAAAGCTGGAAGAGCAGTTTTACATTGCTGCCCCCAAGATCGAGCGCCGGCAGGAAGCCAAGGACGGCACCGTGAAATATCTGCTGCGGATGGCCGATGGCAACTGCATCGAGACCGTTGTCATGCGCTACCACTACGGCAACACGGTCTGCGTCTCCACGCAGGTAGGCTGCCGGATGGGCTGCCGCTTCTGCGCCTCCACCCAGGCAGGCCGGGTGCGCAACCTGGAAGCCGGTGAGATCTGCTCTGAGATCTATACCGCCCAGAAGGACATCGGGGAGCGCATCTCCCACATCGTCCTCATGGGCATCGGGGAACCGCTGGATAATTTTGACGAGGTCATGCGCTTCCTTGAGAACATCTCCTCCCCGGAGGGCGTGAACATCGGAATGCGCAACATCAGCCTTTCCACCTGCGGTCTGGTGCCCAAGATCGACCAGCTGGCCGAGAAAAAGCTGCAGCTGACCCTTTCGGTCTCCCTGCACGCTCCCAACAACGAGATCCGCAGCGGCATGATGCCGGTCAATGATGCCTACCCCGTGGAGGTGCTGATGCCCGCTGTCCGCCGCTATCAGGAGACCACGGGCCGCCGGGTCAGCTTTGAGTATTCGATGGTGCGCGGTGTCAATGATTCCGATGCCTGCGCCAGACAGCTGGCCGACCTCATCCGGGGCATGGGTGCTCATGTGAACCTCATTCCCATCAACCCGGTGGACGGAAGCCCCTACTCGGCTACCGATGCCGCCAATGTCCAGCGCTTCCAGAAAAAGCTGGAGAGCCTGGGGGTCAACGCCACGGTACGCCGCCGTCTTGGCAGCGAGATCAGCGCCGCCTGCGGCCAGCTGCGCCGGGACGAAATGAATGGTAAGGCGTAAATCGCAAGAGGAGAAGCCTATGAAACTAGCAGGAAAAACGGATGTGGGCCGCGTCCGGCAGGAAAATCAGGATGATTACCGTGCCGGGGAGCTGCCCGGCGGTGCTGTCTGGGCACTGGTGTGTGATGGCATGGGCGGTGCCAAAGGCGGTCGCGAGGCCTCACAGGGGGCCTGCAATGTCATCGAACAGGTGTTTCAGGAGCAGTACGCCCAGTGCGGAGCAGGGCAGGAGGGAGCTTTTTTGAAAAAGGCCCTCATCAGTGCCAACCGCTATGTGTTCAACAAAGCTGCCCACGAGGAATCGCTGGCCGGTATGGGCACCACGGCGGTCTGCGCACTGGTGCGGGGTGGGGAAGCCACCCTCTGCCACGCGGGCGATTCCCGCGCCTACCTCTGCCGGGGCGGTAAACTGACCCAGCTCACCCACGACCACTCCTATGTGCAGGAGCTGGTGGACTGCGGCACCATCACGGAGGAGGAGGCCGAGCACCATCCCCAGAAGAACATCATCACCAGGGCGCTGGGCGTGGATTACCGGCTGGAGCCGGAGGTCACTTCGGTGCAGCTGCAGGCAAAGGATCTGCTGCTGCTCTGCTCGGACGGCCTGACCAACATGGTGCCGGTGGAGCAGATGGAGCAGCTGCTGGCGCAGGGCCCGTTCTACGACCTGCCCGATCGGCTGGTGGATGCCGCCAACGAGAACGGCGGCTCCGACAACATCACCGCTCTGCTGCTGGCTGTGGAACCTACGGAGGTGCACCATGGATAACCTGATCGGCAAAACGCTGGATGGTCTGTACACGGTGCGGGAGCTCATCGGCACCGGCGGCATGGCCAATGTCTACAAGGCCGTTGTGGGGCCGGGCGGCCCGGCGCCGGAGGGCACGGTCGTGGCCGTTAAGGTGCTGCGGCAGGAGCTCATGCACGACCCCGACCTTGTGCGCCGCTTCAAGAACGAGTCCAAGGCCATCTCGCTGCTCAACCACCCCAACATCGTCAAGGTGTATGATGTCTCGGTGAGCGACCATCTGCAGTATATCGTCATGGAATATGTGGACGGCATGACCCTGCGCGAGTATCTGAACGAGCGGGGCGGCAAGCTGACCAGCCGGGAGACCGTCCACTTTATCTCCCAGATCCTGAAAGCGCTGGACCATGCCCACCGCAACGGCGTGGTGCACCGGGACATCAAGCCCCAGAACATCATGCTGCTGGACAACGGCCAGCTGCGGATGATGGATTTCGGCATTGCCCGCATCTCCCGGGCCGAGAACCAGCTTTCGGGCGGCAAGGCCATGGGCAGCGTCCACTATATCAGCCCGGAGCAGGCCAAGGGCGATGAGACCGACTTCACCAGCGACCTCTATTCGGTGGGCGTGATGATGTACGAGATGCTCTCGGGGCATCTGCCCTTCGATGCCGATGACGTGGTGGAGGTGGCCATCAAGCAGATCTCGGATCAGCCCAGGAGCCTGCGGGAACTGGCTCCCTGGGTGCCGGTGGGGCTGGTGGAGATCACCGAGCGCGCCATGGCAAAGCGGCCCGAAAACCGCTACAAGAGCGCCGCTGAGATGCTGGAAGCCCTCAACGCCTATGTAGAGAACCCGACCATCGTGTTCAACTACACCTATCTCCCCGATGAAATTCCTGAAAAGGTGGTGGAACCCCCTATGCCCAGAAAAGAATCCCGTCCGGAGCGCGGCAGTGCCCCGGCAAAAGGCAGAAAAAAGAAAAAGCGCACCGTGTTCCTGCCGACGCTGTTCGGCATCACCGTGGCCTTTGCACTGGCCTGCGCGGCCCTGTGCTGGATGATCCTGAATGATTCCAGTTCCCTGATGGGGGAAAAGGCCGATGTGGTGCTGGCAGATTACAGCGGCATGACCCAGGATGAGGTCAACGCTTCCCAGCAGGTGGCATCCGGCCAGATCGTCATCAACTGGGAGCAGGCTTACAGCAACGATTACGCTGCCGGTTACGTCTACCGGCAGTCCCCGGTGGCGGGCCGCACCGTCCGCGAGGGCCAGAGCGTGACCCTGACCGTCAGCCTGGGCATCCAGTATGTCACCGTGCCGGATGTCTCCAACTATGTGCAGGCAGATGGTGAGCAGCAGCTCAAGGATCTGGGGGTCTCTGTTTTGATCACCCAGGCGGTGGAACCCAGCGTGGCCGCAGGCTCCATCATCCGCACCGAACCTGCTGCGGGCAGTCAGGTGGCCGCAGGTTCCACGGTGGTGGTCTATGTCAGCCGCCCGCAGGTCAACACCACGGCCAAGGTGCCTGCCCTGACCGGTCTCAAGAGCGTGAACGATGCCCGCTCCGTGCTGGTGCAGAACAAGCTGGGCCTTGGCAGCACCACCGAGCAGTACAGCGACCAGCCCGCCGGTACCATCATCGGCCAGAGCCCGGCGGCAGGATCTACCGTCAAGGTGAACAGCCGTGTCAGCATTACCGTGAGCGCAGGCCCCGAGCCGGTGCCTGAGACCCCGGCTGAACAGCCGGGCAGCTCCTCCAGCGATTGGTGGAGCGGCCTGATCGGGGGCAGCTCTTCCAGCAGCGGCGATTCTTCCAGCAGCGAGGGTACTGGCCTGGGCGACTGGTGGAGCGCGCTGCTGTCCTGAGGGAGGAACGGATGAAGGGATATATCGTAAAAGGAATTGGCGGATTTTACTACGTCAAAACCGAAGAGGGCGTGATCGAGTGCAAGCCCCGGGGCATCTTCCGCAAACAGAAGATCACCCCCGTGGCTGGCGATGAGGTGACGCTGGAGACCGAGAACGGCGCGGCAGTCATTGCCGAGATCGCACCCCGCAAAAACGTGTTTGTCCGGCCGCCTGTGGCCAATCTGGATGTGTTGTTCCTTGTGGCCAGCACCACCCAGCCTACCCCCAGCACACTGGTGCTGGACAAGCTCTCGGCCATCGCCGTGGACAAGGGCGTGCAGCCCGTCATCGTCTGCACCAAGGCTGACCTCGGCGAGGTGGAGTTCCTGCGCAGCGCCTATGAAAGATCCACTCTGCCCTTCATTGCCATCCGCTACGACAGCGGGGAAGGGCTGGACGAGGTCAGGCAGTGGATCAGCGGGCGGCTCTGCGCCTTCTGCGGTAACTCCGGTGTAGGCAAATCGACCCTGCTGAACACCCTGCTGCCTCAGGCCGAGCGGGAGACCAGCGCCATCAGCCAGAAGCTGGGGCGCGGCCGCCATACCACCCGCGAGGTGACCATCTTTGAGGCCTTTGGGGGCCGCATTGCGGATACCCCCGGCTTTGCCAGCCTGGAAGCCAACCGCGCCGGATTCATCCCCAAGGAGAATCTGGAGCACGCCTTCCCGGAGTTCGGACCCTACCTTGGGCAGTGCCAGTTCACGGGCTGCTCCCACCGCACGGAAAAGGGCTGTGCCATCCGTGCCGCTCTGGCCGAGGGAAAGCTCTCCCGGACCCGGTACGACAGCTACTGTGCCATGTATGAGGAAGTCAAGGATGTCAAGGATTGGCAGAGGAGGGGAATGTGATGCGCTGCGTGATCCTCTCGGCCTGCCCGGTCTCGCCGGAGCTGAAGCGTCTGCTCCGCCCCGATGACTTCATCATCGCCTGTGATGCAGGCTATCGCAACTGCGCGCCGCTGGGCTGCAAGCCCAATATCATCCTGGGAGACTTCGATACCGCTCCCTGTCCGGTGCAGCAGAACGACGATATCATCGTCCTGCCTCACGTCAAGGACGACACCGACACCGAATATGCCGCCAAGCTTGCCAGTGAGAAGGGCTTTACCGAGGTGCTTCTTCTGGGGGCGCTGGGCGGCAGGCGGATCGAGCATACCCTCTCGAATCTTGCCACCGGCCTTGGGCTGGAAGAACGGGGGGTGCGGGCAACGCTTCAGGATGAGCGCAGCCGCATCACCTTTGTCCGCTCCGGCGAAACCCGCGCCTACCCGAAGGAGGAATTCTTCTACTTCTCCGCTTTCCCCATGGAGGGCAGGGCGGAGGGCGTGTGTGAGCACGGTTCCTACTATGAGCTCACCGATGATGTGCTGGTGGCCGGTTATCCGCTGGGAGTCAGCAATGAGTATGCCGAAGGCTCAGACTGCATCACCATCTCCACCCGCAAGGGGGCGCTGGTGGTCGTGGAAACGGTGCCGGATACACCGATCCTGACCGGGAACAAGGCCTGAGCCGCACACTTTGCCGTCCTGCCGCTTATATTGTGGTATCACACCACGAAAGGCGGGAGAGCGATGCAGGTGGTCGTTATCAAAAGCCCGAAGTGTCTGCGCGGCGTTCTGCGCAGGCTGTTCGGCATCAAAAAGGGATAAGAAAAATACCGGGGCAGGCGGCTGCTCCGGTATTTTTTGTGGCACATCATTCTTTTGTGGTATAGGTCAGATCCAGCACCGGGCCAAAGGGGTCAAAGATGAGGTTCTGGATGCCGGGTGCGATCAGCAGGCGCTTCTGCTGGGCAAACAGAGGGACCGCCACGGCATCGCTGAGCAGCTGGCGCTCACAATCGCCCAGCAGGCGGCAGCGGGAGCTTCCGGTGGCCTGGGTGCTGGCCTGCAGCTGGGTGGTATACAGGGAATCTGCATAGCCGGTCAGGCTGCCGCCCGCTGCGGTGAACTGGTTCAGCATGTTGTACACACTGCCGCCCTCGGCGCTGATGGGGGCCAAGGCGATGGTGTAGTCCCCCTCGGCCAGCCGTTTCGCAAAGGTCTCCTCGTCCACTTCCTCTACGGAGAAGAAGAGGGAAAACTCCTTTTGCCACACGCCATTGATCTCCTCGGCGGCGCTGGTCACGCCGGAACCGGCAGGCACCATCAGGCTGACCTTGTTGAAGTCGGAGGTGGTCAGCGTCTGCCGCGCCGTGAGGTAGAGCGCTCGGGCATCCACCGCGGCGGGAGTCACATCCCCGGCGGTATCCCGGTAGTTCATGCCGTCCACAGTCAGGCCGTCCGGTACCAGACCGTTGGCGGCGGCATAGAGCCCGCCGTCCGGCACCTCGGCTGCACCCCGCGCGGCGGAGGCCAGTGCCTGCCGCAGCTCGGTGGAAGCAAACACGCTGCTGCAGTTGAACAGCAGGCTCCATGTGGTATCGGAGTAGGAGAGGGAAGTCAGAGTGGTGGGCGCGGCGGTGTCGTCCGGGGCGGCAGAGCACTTCTCGTTGGCAATCAGTTCTGCGGCGGACTGCCCAGCGCTGTTGGTGTTCTGCACCAGCCGCAGGCTGTCGATGAGGCTGCCCGAGGGGGCACGCCGCAGGAACAGGCCGCTGGCTGTCCAGTTGTAGATGTAAAAGCTGCCGCTGGAAAGGGTGGACGAAGCATTCAGACCGTAGGTGCCCCGGGTGGAATTGAAAAATTCCTCATCGCAGGGCATGGCACCGGGCAGGGTGAGCTTCTCGAGGAAGTTGTCGTCAGCACTGCTCAGGTGGAACACCAGCGTCAGCGGCCCGGAGGCCGTGACTCCCAGCGCGCTCTCGGGCATCTGCCCGGCCAGCACGGCGGCGCTGTTTTCAAGGGCCGCAAACTCCACCGCGTAGGGGGAGTTGGTCTCCGCCCGGAACAAGCGCCGGAAAGCGAACACAAAATCCTCGGCGGTGATGGCGTAGTCAGTGGCGTTGCCCTTGGCGGCGGTGTAAGTCAGGCCGTCCTTGAGGTAGAAGGTGTAGGTGAGACCGTCGGAGGACTTCTCCCACCGTTCGCAGAGGGCAGGCTCATATTTGCCGCTGGGATCTTTGCGGACAAGGCCGCTGTACAGGTTCTCGCAGGCGATGACATCCGCAGAAGCCGAGGCCACCTGCGGGTCAAGGTTGGCCGGGATGCTGTCCACGAACCAGGTGAAGCTGTTGGAGCCCGAACCACAGCCGGTCAGGGCAAAAACAAACGCAATGGTCAGCACCACTGCGGAAAAGCGGATCAGGGAATGTTTCAAGAAAATGCGCTCCTTGTAAAATGATGCAATTAAAGTATAGCGGAAACGGTCGGAAAAGACAATCGACATTTTGTGAATTCAGATAGGATTTCGGTGCATCCGGGGCCAGAACAAGGTTTGGCGTTGCCAATTGGCTGGAAAAGGTGTAAAATGGAACAGTGAATCAATTTCAGCCTGAATTTTCATAGAGGAGGTTCTTTCTTTATGCAGAAAGATCAGCAGAAGCTTGCAGAACTCATCCGGGGCAAAAAGGTGGCGTTCATCGGTGCCGGTGTCAGCCACAAGACCCTTATCAAGGAGTTTGTGGAGCTGGGGGCCCATGTGACCCTGTGCGACCAGAAAAAGAGCGTGGAGGAGTTTGGCGATTATGCCGCTACCATCCGGGAACTGGGCATTGACCTGAGCCTGGGCGAACACTATCTGGACGGCTTCAAGGGCCAGGATATCATCATGCGCACCCCCGGCTTTGTGGGCTACTTTGAAAAGCCCCTGCAGGATGCCATGGCGGCGGGCACCATGGTCACCAGCGAGGTCGAGCTTTTCTTCGATTTCTGCCCCTGCGAGATCGTGGCCGTGACCGGCTCTGACGGCAAGACCACCACCACCACCCTCATCTCCAAGTTCTACGAGGCCGCAGGCCGCAAAGTACATCTGGGAGGCAACATCGGTGCGGCCCTGCTGCCCATGCTACCTGAGGTCCGGCCGGAGGATGTGGCTGTGGTGGAGCTGTCCAGCTTCCAGCTCATCAGCATGCACCAGAGCCCGAAGATCGCGGTGGTGACCAACGTCACCCCCAACCACCTCGATCACCATAAGGATATGCAGGAGTACATCGACGCAAAACGCAACATCCTGCTCTACCAGAACCCGCCCTGCCGTGCCGTGCTGGGCTACGAGAACGAGATCAGCCGCTCCATGCAGAAGGACTGCAAGGGTAGGCAGGTCTGGTTCACCCGCCTGCACGATACCGACAACGGTGCCTTCCTGCGCAAAGAGGACAACATGCTCTGCATGGCCGAGGATGGCGTGGTAACGCCCTTCTTGGACCAGAAGGACATCAAGCTGCGGGGCCTGCACAATATCGAGAATCTGCTGGCCGCTGCCGCCGCAGTCTGGGGAGAGGTGCCTGTAGAGGCCATCCAGAAGGTGGGCAGCACCTTTACCGGCGTGGAGCACCGCATTGAGCCGGTGCGCACGCTGGACGGCGTGCTCTACTACAACGATTCCATCGGCACCAGCCCCACCCGCACCATTGCGGGCCTGCGCAGCTTTGACCAGAAGGTCATCCTCATTGCGGGCGGCTATGATAAGCACATCCCCTATGAGCCGCTGGCCCCCGAGATCGTGGCCCACGTCAAGGATCTGGTGCTGATGGGTGCCACCGGCCCCCGCATTGAAAAGGCCCTGCGGGAGGACCCCGGCTTCAACGAGGCTGCACTGCCCATCCAGCACGCGGACAATATGCAGCACGCTGTGGAGCTGGCCCGTGCCGCCGCAAAGCCCGGCGATATCATCATCCTGTCTCCCGCCAGCGCCTCCTTCGACCTCTACCCCAACTTTGAGGTGCGCGGCCGCGAGTTCAAGAACATCGTCAACGCACTGAAATGATCACGCAGGTCAGAACGCCTCGCCAGAGGCAGCGGTTCCGCAGCGCCTGCCGTGGAAAGCTCTGCCTTGGGGTCACGATGCCGCAGGCGCTGGCGCTCTTCGGCAAAAGCCAGCCGGGCCGGTTCTTCGCCGGGCCAACGCTGGCGTTGGATGTGGGCGGCAGCACCGCCTGGCTGGCGGGCCACGCCAACCCGGACGAACTGGCCAGCTTCCTGCATTTCTGCGGCTGTAAGGCGGTCATCCTGGACGAAGCCGAGTGCCCGCCGCCCACCGGCTGGGCCCGGGTAAAGTCCCATTTTGTCTTTGGCCTGGCACCCGGAAAGCAGCTGCCGGAACCCGCTGTGGAAGAAACGCTCTGGGCCTCCCTGCATTTTGACCCGGAGCCCCCGGCGGGCCCCGTTGCTCAGATGCTGTTTCCGGACCGCCCCACGCGGCGGGATGATTTTTACTCTGAGCTCTGCTCAAAGCGCGCCCGCGGCAGGGCTGTGGTCTGGGCTCTGGAGCAGGGAGGGAAGCTTGCCTGCACCGTGGGCGCTTACGCCATTGGAACGGAGCAGGCTTACATGGCCTGCGGCGAGACTGCGGAGCCATTGCGGGGGCGCGGCATCGGCGGGCGGCTCATCGTCCGGCTGGCCAACACCCTCTCGGCGCAGGGCCTGCAGCCCCTTTTCCTCTGCTCCCCGGAACGGGTGCACTTTTATACCCGCCTCGGCTTTGAAAAGCTGGGAGAGTATGCCCGATATGAAAATAAAGATCAAGGATAGATTATGTCAATGCTGAACCACTTTTTTGATTACAAACCCGAAGTCCTGGCGCTGGACGAAAAAGCCATGGAGCTCTGCCAGCCCTATTTCCATCACATGGAGGAGATCCGGGACTACAACCAGCTGAAAATGCTCAAGGCCTTTGCCGATACCCAGATGTCCTCCACCGATATGCTGGGCACCACCGGCTACGGCCTGTGGGATACCGGTCGCGCCAAGCTCGAGCAGATCTTTGCCGAGGTGATGGGCGCGGAGGATGCCCTTGTGCGCAGTCAGTTCCAGAGCGGCACCCATACGCTGGCGGTGGCCCTGTTCGGCCTGCTGCGGGCAGGGGATACCCTGCTGGCCGCTACCGGCCGCCCCTACGATACGCTGGAGGGCGTGATCGGTCTGGACGGCAAGGGCAAGGGCACCGGCACCCTGATGGACTACGGCATCCGGTACGACGAAGCCCCCCTCAAGGCCGACTTCACCCCGGATTACGCGCTGATCGCTCAAAAGGCCCCGGGGGCAAAGGTCTGCCATATCCAGCGCAGCCGCGGCTACCTGCAGCGCAATGCCTTCGATCTGGATACCATTCAGAAGATCGCCGACACGGCCCGTGCCGCCAACCCTGAAATCATCATCTTTGTGGACAACTGCTATGGTGAGTTCACCCAGATGAAGGAGCCCTGCCAGGCCGGTGCGGACCTTGTGGTGGGCAGTCTCATCAAGAACCCGGGCGGCGGCATCGCCCCCACCGGCGGCTATATCGCGGGCCGGAAGGATCTGGTGGAGCTGTGTGCCTACCGCCTGAACGCCCCTGGGCTGGGCAAGGAGCTGGGCTGTACGCTGGAAACGCCCCGTGATATGTACCTTGGCTTCTACTATGCCCCCGGCGTGGTGTGTGAGGCCATCAAGACCGCCATCTATGCCCAGTGCCTGCTGGAACTGGTGGGCAAAAAGCCCATCCCGCGCTACTGCGAGGACCACAACGATATCGTGACCTGCTTCGATGCCGATACCGCCGATGCCCTCATCGGCTTCTGCCGCGGCATTCAGGCCGCCAGCCCCGTGGACAGCTATGCCGCACCGGAACCCTCTCCGGAACCGGGCTATACCGATGAGGTCATCATGGCAAGCGGCAGCTTTACGCAGGGCAGCACCATCGAGCTTTCCTGTGACGGCCCCCTGCGTGAGCCTTACACCTGCTACCTGCAGGGCGGCCTGAACTTTGCCGCAAGCCGTGCCGGTGTCCTGCTGGCCGTGCAGAATGCTTATTTCAAGGATTGATCTTTTCAGAAAGAAAGCGTGAATCAAATGAATCGTGTTACTTCCATTGATGCCCGGATGCTGGAACGCTTTGAGCAGGGCTATGCTGCCCGCCCGGAGCTGAATGTGATGTCCAATGCAGTTTCCCGCACGGCTCTGCCGGACGCAGCCTTTGTGCCCGCCGCCGCTGCCAAGCTGCGGATGGACTTCTCTGTGCTGGTCAAGACCAATAACATCACCAACCAGAAGCAGAGCGGCCGCTGCTGGATGTTCTCCACCCTGAACGTCCTGCGCCAACGGGTGATCGCCAAGTGCGATCTGGAGGATTTCTCCTTCTCTCCCACCTATCTGGCGTTCTACGATAAGCTGGAAAAGGCAAATCTCTTCCTTGAGAACATCCTCCACTTTGCGGATCAGGACCTGACCGACCGTGAGACCTACACCCTGCTGGGCAACCCGCTGCCCGACGGCGGCCAGTGGGATATGGCCATCAGCCTGATCAAAAAGTACGGCGTGGTGCCCTCCTGGGTCATGCCGGAAACTGTCCACTCCACCGGCACGGCCAAGTATCTGCCCATCCTGAACCGCAAGCTGCGGGAGGATGCGCTGGAACTGCGGGCCATGGCAAAAGAGGGAAAGGACACGGCCGCCCGCCGCGAGGAGATGCTGGCGGAGATCTACAACGCCCTGTGCATCCTCTACGGCCAGCCCCCCAGGAGCTTTGACTTTGAGTATACCGACAAGGATGAGCACTACCACTGCGACCGGAACCTGACCCCGCACACCTTCCTTGAGAAATATGTGGGCAATGATCTGGATGATTACGTTGTCATCATCTCCTCGCCCATCCATGCGCTGAACCGCACCTACTGCCAGCCCTTTATGGGTGACGTGGTGGAGGAGAATATGTTCTGGCTCAACCTCTCGCAGGAGGAGCTGGAGGATCTGA
>ULVK01067681.1_pt1 | contig 12610 bp, 10 predicted proteins | sample 1959311 | NCBI WGS metagenome assembly ULVK01 (sample SAMEA4835783, study PRJEB28245) | human gut metagenome | biome: gut microbiome; material: fecal sample | place: Denmark | collected 2008 | reverse complement strand
TCGTATTTTACAGATTCTGGTTTTGATCACATCCGACAAGCAATATTATCCGGCACAACTCCCACGCACTGCAGCAGTTCTCTCCATTGCATTCGGTACTGATAAATAAGAGGTTTCATCAATTGCCTCCAAGTAGTCCATCCTTTTTTCCTTTCTTATTCTCTTTTATTTCAACTAATAAAAATTATATCATATCCTGCTATATATGATAAGTTTCTTTTGGTTAAAAACAGAAAAACCCCGGCCGCCTTACGGCGCCGGGGTCTCTTACGTTTGAGCACAAGTATCTTTCGATACAATTATATTTTATTTCCCGCAGTGCTTTCCTCGATTTCGCTTCGCTCCATCTCGGTCGGGCTGTCGCCCTATAAATTCTCCGACTAATGCCCTTGTGTGAGCAAGCTCCCACCGGTCATTACTCTCCGAATTTGCACTGCTCATAGATAACCGAAATTAGTCGATCAGAGTAGCAACACGGCCTGATCCAACGGTACGGCCACCCTCACGGATAGCGAAGGTAAGACCCTGATCCATAGCGATCGGGTGGATCAGTTCGATGGTCATCTCTACGTTATCGCCAGGCATGCACATCTCAGTTCCTTCCGGAAGAGTGATAACACCTGTTACGTCAGTTGTACGGAAGTAGAACTGCGGACGATAGTTGTTGAAGAATGGAGTATGACGGCCACCCTCGTCTTTTGTCAGAACGTATACCTGAGCGGTAAATTTGGTATGGCAGTGAACGGTACCTGGTTTAGCCAGAACCTGTCCTCTTTCGATCTCTGTTCTCTGAACACCACGAAGCAGAGCACCGATGTTATCACCAGCCTGAGCCTCATCGAGGAGTTTACGGAACATCTCGATACCAGTTACAACAGTTTTCTTGGTCTCTTCTTTCAGACCTGCGATTTCAACTTCCTCATTCAGATGAAGAACACCAGCCTCAACACGGCCAGTAGCAACAGTACCACGACCAGTGATGGTGAATACATCCTCTACAGGCATGATGAAGTCTTTATCTGTGTCACGCTGCGGATCCGGGATCCAGCTATCTACTGCATCCATAAGCTCCATGATTTTATCTCCCCATGGGCCAGCCGGATCTTCCAGAGCTTTCAGAGCAGAACCCTGGATGATCGGAGTGTCATCTCCCGGGAAGTCATACTCGTTCAGCAGCTCACGGATCTCCATGTCTACCAGCTCAAGCAGCTCTTCGTCGTCTACCATATCGCATTTGTTCATGAATACAACGATGTAAGGTACACCTACCTGACGGGACAGAAGGATGTGCTCTTTTGTCTGAGCCATAACACCGTCTGTAGCAGCTACTACAAGGATAGCTCCGTCCATCTGTGCAGCACCAGTGATCATGTTCTTTACATAGTCAGCATGGCCTGGGCAGTCAACGTGTGCATAGTGTCTTTTCTCTGTCTGATACTCAACGTGTGCAGTAGAGATTGTGATACCACGCTCTCTCTCTTCCGGAGCTTTATCGATATCTTCGAAGTTCTCAGCAGTGTTTCCTTCTACTCTGGTAGAAAGTACTTTTGTGATAGCTGCGGTCAGAGTTGTTTTACCATGGTCAACGTGGCCGATGGTACCAATGTTACAATGCGGTTTTGTTCTTTCAAATTTAGCTTTAGCCATTTTAAAATGTCCTCCTTAAAATTGCGCCCAGTGGGCTTTTTTGAGACTAAATTGGTGGCAGGAACCCACCTGAATCGTAAACCTGCTAAGTCTGATTATATTGCATTTCCGTCTTATTTGCAAGGGAAATCTCAGAAAAATAATACTTTTAGGCTGTGCAGCCTTTGACAGCTGCACACCCGATTATTTTTCTTACATTATTTTGCTTTTGCAGACAGAACTTTTTCCTGTACGTTTTTCGGAACCTGCTCGTATTTATCAAAGAACATGGAGTAGTTACCACGTCCCTGAGTTTTAGAACGAAGGTCTGTTGCGTAACCGAACATTTCAGCCAGCGGTACGAATCCACGGATCATCTTTCCGCCGCCGATGTCATCCATACCCTCGATACGACCACGACGGGAGTTGATATCACCGATAACATCACCCATGTAATCTTCCGGAGTGGAAACTTCGACTTTCATGATAGGCTCAAGAAGAACCGGAGCACCCTTCTGCATAGCTTCCTTGAATGCCAGAGAACCAGCAATGTGGAATGCCATCTCAGAAGAATCGACCTCATGATAAGATCCGTCGTATACATTTGCATGAACACCGACTACCGGGAAGCCTCCCAGGATACCGGCTTTCATAGCCTCTTCGATACCTTCGCCTACAGCCGGGATATACTCTTTCGGAATAGCTCCACCGACAACGGTAGACTCGAATTTGTAAATCTCTTCGCCGTTTGCATCCATAGGCTCGAATTTAACTTTACAGTGACCATACTGTCCACGTCCACCAGACTGTTTTGCATATTTGCTGTCGATGTCTGCCGGTTTGGTAATGGTCTCTTTGTATGCAACCTGCGGAGCACCTACGTTAGCCTCTACTTTGAACTCACGAAGCAGACGGTCAACGATGATTTCCAGATGCAGCTCACCCATACCAGCGATGATGGTCTGACCAGTTTCCTGATTGGTGTGTGCACGGAAGGTCGGATCCTCCTCAGCCAGTTTTGCAAGGGACTCGCCCAGTTTGCCCTGGCCTGCTTTTGTCTTAGGCTCGATAGCCAGCTCGATAACCGGCTCCGGGAACTCCATAGACTCAAGGATTACCGGATGCTGCTCGTCGCAGATGGTATCACCTGTTGTGGTGAACTTGAATCCGATTGCAGCTGCAATGTCACCGGAGTAAACTTTATCCAGCTCCATACGTTTGTTTGCATGCATCTGAAGGATACGTCCAACACGCTCTTTTTTATCTTTTGTTGCATTCAGTACGTAAGAACCGGAGTTCATGGTTCCTGAATACACACGGAAGTATGCCAGCTTACCAACGAATGGGTCTGTCATAATCTTGAATGCCAGTGCGGAGAACGGCTCCTCATCGGAAGAATGTCTTACGATCGGGTTTCCGTCCAGATCGGTACCCTCGATTGGCGGGATATCGGTCGGAGCCGGCATGTACTCAAGAATAGCGTCCAGGAGTTTCTGAACACCTTTGTTTCTGTATGCAGAACCGCAGCATACCGGTACAGCTGTACACTCGCAGGTAGCTTTACGCAGAACTGCTTTCATCTCGTCTACAGACGGGATATCATCATCCAGATAACGCATCATCAGCTCATCATCCAGCTCGCAGATTTTCTCTACCAGCTCGGTGTGATACAGCTCAGCGTCGTCTTTCATATCTTCCGGGATATCAACGATGGAGATATCATCGCCCTTATCGTCGTTGTAGATGTAAGCTTTCATCTCGAACAGATCGATAATTCCCTTGAATTCATCTTCCTTACCAATTGGAAGCTGAAGGCAGATAGCATTTTTACCAAGTCTGGTCTTGATCTGATCTACAGCGTTGTAGAAGTCAGCACCAAGGATGTCCATCTTGTTGATGAATGCCATACGCGGTACGTTGTAGGTATCAGCCTGACGCCATACGTTCTCAGACTGAGGCTCTACACCACCTTTTGCACAGAACACGCCGACAGCGCCGTCCAGTACACGAAGAGAACGCTCTACCTCTACGGTAAAGTCAACGTGGCCTGGGGTATCAATGATGTTGATACGGTGCTCAAGAGCGCCCGGTTTCGGCTTGCAGTTCTCTTCCAGAGTCCAGTGGCAGGTTGTAGCAGCTGAAGTAATTGTGATACCACGCTCCTGCTCCTGTTCCATCCAGTCCATGGTAGCAGTTCCTTCGTGAGTATCACCAATCTTGTAGTTAACACCGGTATAGTACAGGATACGCTCGGTCAGGGTTGTTTTACCTGCATCGATGTGAGCCATAATACCAATGTTTCTGGTTCTCTCTAATGGATATTCTCTTCCAGCCAACGGATTTTCCTCCTCTTAGAATCTGTAGTGAGCAAATGCCTTGTTAGCCTCTGCCATCTTATGAACTTCTTCTTTCTTCTTCACAGAAGCACCTGTGTTGTTAGATGCATCCAGAATCTCGTTTGCCAGTCTGTCTTCCATGGTATGCTCGCCTCTCTTACGAGAATAAGCGGTCAGCCAACGAAGGCCAAGAGCCTGACGTCTGTCCGGTCTTACCTCGATCGGTACCTGATAAGTAGCACCACCGATACGTCTTGCTTTTACTTCAAGAACCGGCATGATATTGTTCATTGCTTCTTCAAATACTTCGATTGCTGGTTTTCCAGCTTTTTCTTCTACTTTAGCAAATGCGCCGTATACGATTTTCTGGGCAACGCCTCTCTTACCATCCAGCATGATGTTGTTGATCAGCTTGGTTACCACTTTGTTATTGTATAACGGATCTGCTAAAACATCTCTTTTCTGAGTATGTCCTTTACGTGGCACGTTACTTCCCTCCTTAACCATCATTCGATTAAATCATCGGTACTCACACTTATTTGCAGTATGTCCGCGCGTGTAAATTCTCTATAAATCCGCAGCCGTGGGGATTTATGGAATAACGCACAACATTTCGCTTTTTTGTGATACTAGATATATCTCGAACTCGTTTTACTTAATTATTTCTTTTTCGGTCTCTTAGCACCGTATTTAGAACGGGCCTGTTTTCTGTTAGCAACACCTGCAGTATCAAGTGTACCACGGATGATGTGGTATCTGGTACCTGGCAGGTCCTTAACTCTTCCTCCACGGATCAGAACAACGCTGTGCTCCTGAAGGTTGTGACCTTCTCCTGGGATGTAACTTGTCACTTCGATTCCGTTGGAAAGACGAACTCTGGCGATTTTACGAAGAGCTGAGTTAGGTTTTTTCGGTGTAGCAGTTTTAACAGCTGTGCACACACCTCTCTTCTGAGGAGAAGACATATCTGTGGATTTCTTTCTCAGAGAATTGTAGCTTTTCTGCAGTGCCGGCGCGGTAGATTTCTTTACGGAAGTCTCACGGCCTTTTCTTACTAACTGGTTGAATGTTGGCATTCCATTTCACCTCCTGATAGATTTCTCCGTGTGTCCCACGGGGTTTCATACGGCTGCTTTAGTTCAACATAATTGCTTTGCAGCTTTTGCGCGCACAAAAAACAGTCTTTTACGCACGCTCGTTTATTATAGCGTCTGTCCTTGCAAAAGTCAAGGGGGAAATTCGCAAAAAATCGCGTATTTACGCGGCTTCTGCGGATTTCCCCCATTGATGCATTACTGTGCAAAAGTATTTTTTCTTCCTATTATAATCTCACCAGATTATTTTCTGACATTTTCTGTTTTTCGTTAAAGCGGACGGTTCCTGAAGGCCGGACACGCATCACACCGCTTCGGCTTCTCCTCGCTCTGTGCATTGCCCCAGAGGTCACGCGCTTTCTCTTCGGCACACCCTTTGCACCAGGGAAACATGCGGACATTGCTGATGTAAAATTTCTCAAAGTTTGTCTCGTCGTTGTTGATGTCAAACTGCTGCTTTCTCGACAGCTCTTCCGTATGTTCTGCAATCCAGGCCTTCTGCCCTTCGGTTGCCGGATACCCCGGTCCGCCGAGGACGTAATCCATATCGGCATGGAGATTTTCCGGTTCGCCTGGTTTGTGGAATCCTACAAATAAAATATAACCGCGGCGCAAAAGCTCCTGGATCGGCTCGTCCGTCTGGCCGTCCGGACCTAAAATCGCCCGCGCGGTCTGCGCATGAAAATTTTCTGTTTTGGGATAGAATTTCCCAGTTGGTGCTAAAAATCCATCTGCCATTTTCTTTTCTCCCATGTTCTCATTTGCTGTATGCTTTTCTATACCATAACCGATTTTTTCAAAACAGGCAAGGTTTGTTTTACTGGATTTTTTTTTTTATCTGTGCTATACTCTTGCCCGTGCATTTATGCAATCGGATTTTCCCGTCTTTTTGCGGGTGTCCGGACTGGTTCGTGAACTTCCCAGTATAAAAAACCAAGTATCTCAAAATTTTCATCAAAGGAGATTGGAAAATGAATGCAAGAAAACTGATCATCGACTGTGATCCGGGCATCGACGATTCTCTCGCCCTGATGCTTGCCGCGGCTTCGAAAGAGCTGGATCTTGTCGGCATCACCACAGTCAGCGGAAATGTACCCGCTTCTATGGGCGCTAAAAATGCCCTCAAAATTCTTTCTATGATTGGAAAACCAGATGTCCCGGTTTATGTCGGCGAGGAGACGCCTCTGGTCCGCGACTACGTGGACGCGATGGACACCCACGGCATGGACGGTCTCGGCGAATCGGGCTGGCCGGATGCCGAAGGCCTTACGCCAAACAAGGACGCTGTTTCTTTCCTGATCGAAACCTTAAAAGCAACCCCTGATGTTACCATTCTTGCCCTCGGACCGATGACGAACCTTGCAAAAGTCATCTCCCGCGCACCGGAGTGCCTGACAAACCTGACGGCTCTTGTCTCCATGGGCGGAAGCTATAAGAGCCATGGAAACTGCTCCCCGGTTGCCGAGTACAATTACTGGTGCGACCCGGATGCCGCAGCCGAAGTATTCCGCGCGTTTTCCGAGCTGCCGCAGCTTGCAGGCAAAAAGCTTCATATGATCGGGCTGGATGTCACACGAAAAATTGTCCTGACGCCGAATCTTGTGGAATATATGAAATGCGTAAATCCAGGAGTCGGAACCCGCATTGAGGAGCTGACGCGCTTCTACTTTGATTTCCACTGGAAACAGGAAAAGGTCATCGGATGCGTGATCAACGATCCGCTCGCGGCCGCTTATCTTGTGGATCCGTCGCTCTGCAGCGGTTTTGATGCGTATACGCAGGTAGAAACCGGAGGCCTCTGCATCGGACAGACGGTTGTGGATGCCATGAATTTTTATCAGAAAGCACCGAACAGCCACATTCTGACGCAGGTCGATGTGCGCCGTTTCTTCCTGATGTTCTTTGAGCGCGTTCTCGGCGTGCCGCAGGAGGAATCCGCACCGGTTCTCGACCAGATTCTCACCGCACCGCCGGTCTTCCCACATGAGACGATGTTTCAGAAGGGAGGCGAGGCATGATGAATACTAACCGTACGTTAAAGCTCACGACACTCGCGCTCTGCGGTGTCATCAATATTCTCGGCGGTACCATTGCTCTGCTGCTGCGTCTTCCGGTTTATCTGGACTCCATCGGAACAGTTCTGGCAGCCGCTCTGTTCGGACCTGCTGCAGGCCTCGTTCCGGGACTGATCTCCGGACTCATTTCCGGCATGACGAGTGATGTCTATGCGTTTTACTATATTCCGGTGCAGCTTGTCATCGGCCTCGTTGCCGGCCTTGTATTCCGCAGACTCCGCCCGTCCCATACGGCAGGATCCCGCAGCGAGAGTCTTTCCCTCCGCTCCATGGGCTGGAAGCTGTTTCCGGCAGCGCTTGTGATCTCACTTCCGGGTACTGTGGTAAGTTCCACAATCACCGCGGTTGTTTTCGGTGGAATTACTTCCTCCGGATCCACTGTGCTGGTGCAGCTGCTTCACAGCCTCGGTATGAATCTGACTCTCTCTGTCTGCGTTGTACAGGCCATGACAGACTTTGTGGATCGAATGATTGTCCTTGCGGTCGTCCTCGTGATTCTGCCCGCCGTTTCTTCTGCTTTCGGCAGTCTTTCTATGAGAAGCAGAAAATAATCTGTACCAATAGCACAAAGAATCCTGCAAAAAATTCACTTTCTTTTTTGCAGGATTCTCATATTTTGGCATAACAAGAACTCCGGAAAAAAGGGGAGGCTGCATCAGGAGCCATCCCTTTTCCGGAGTTTTTTATTTCTTCTTTAATAAAATCATTCACATGCGCGGATCCATACCTGCATTTCGCCCTCACCTCGGTTGTTCCACATATAATATGGAATCAGCTTCAGTTTCGTCTTTTCCTCTTCCTCTTTCTGATACAGATGATACAACGGCTGTTTTTCCGCATCGCCCAGCTTCATGCGACGTCCCTCGGCCGTTACGCGCACAAAGTGCTCGCCCAGCTCATCGGCTGCTTCTGCGGTTTTTTCACCATTCACACAGAGTTTTGTCAAATGCAGATTCTTTCCGTTGTCTGCTTCTTCCATACAGTAAACAACCGGTCCTCGTTTTACGGCAACACGGCCGGCGTCCTCGCGTACAAGCGGATTGGATGCCAAAAACTGGATTTCCATCGGGAAGTTCAGGCGGATCGTCTCACCCTTCGCCCATACTTTTGTCACATACAGATACCCGTCTTTTTCTTCCACTTCTGCGCCTTTTGGAATCTCTTTTTCATAAGAAGCACACCATCCCGGGATGCGGAATGCAAAGGTGTACGGCTCTTTGGTATCGCTCTCGCAGGTCACGGAAACATGGCCGTCCCACGGGAATTCGGAAGTGATGGATGCTTTTACTTTTTCTCCTTCCACTGTTCCACCCATGTACAAGTGGACAAACAGGGTTGTGTCGTTTTCCGTGTATGCGTAAGATGCAACTGAGCTTACCGTTCTTGCCAGGTTCGGAGGGCAGCAGGCACAGCCGAACCATTTCTGGCGGATCGGTTTTACATGGAATTTCCGCTCATCCTTGTGGCATGCCTCCGGCAGTACTTCCAGCGGGTTGACGTAGAAGAAGCTCTTTCCATCGAGTGCCATGCCGGACAGAACGCCGTTGTAGAGGGCTAATTCCATCACATCCGCGTACTCTGCTTTTGCCTGAATTTCCAACATGCGGCGCGCAAAGAACACAAGACCGATGGATGCGCAGGTCTCTGCGTAAGCGGTATCGTTTGGCAGGTCATAGTTGAAAGAGAATGCCTCTCCTATATGAGTAGCACCGATTCCGCCGGTGACGTACATTTTCTGATGCACCATGTTGTTCCAGAGAGTTTCACAGGCTTTCAGCAGGCTCTCATCCTGCGTTGCCCTTGCCACATCCGCCATGCCGGAATAGAGATATACGGCGCGTACGGAGTGCCCCTGCACCTCATCCTGCTGACGCACCGGGCGGTTTGCCTGATTGTAGCTATATCGTTCCTCGCCCTCCGGGCAGGTCAGACCGCGCTCGATATCGTAATAGTATGGTTTTGTTCCGCGTTCATCGATGAAGTATTTCGCAAGATCAAGATACTTCTGCTCGCCGGTCAGATCATAGAGACGCATCAGAGCCATCTCTGCAATTTCGTGACCAGGATAACCTGCTTTTTTACCCTCGCCGTGACCGAGTTTGCTGGCAATAAAGTCCGCGAAACGCTCTGCTGCTTTTAAGAGATGGTCTTTTCCGGTCGCCTGATAATAGGCTACGGCGCCTTCCGTCAGATGACCGAAGCAGTACAGCTCATGGTTGTCCTTAAGGTTTGTAAAAATCATATCCTGATCGTTGATCAGATAGTAGGTATCGAGGTATCCGTCTTCTCTCTGTGCTGCGCAGACAGCTTCAATTGCTTCATCTGCCGTTTTTTCCAGCTCCGGATCGGGATGCTGTGTCAAGGAGTACGCAACTGCCTCCACCCATTTGGTAAAATCGGTATCCTGGAACAGGAAGCCATAAAATCTTCCGTCCATTTTGCCATCCTTCGGCAGTGTCTCAAAAGTATCCAGCGGATATTTGATCTGAACAAATTTGTCTCCTTTTGCTTTCCGCTCTTTTTCAACTTCACCGGCGCGGCGGTAGTTCCGCATACAGAAGCTCGGTGCTGCTCCTGGAACATTGTCATTTAAGGCATTCCACTGATACGGAATTACTTCGGTGCGGACAAGCTCCATCTCTTTTTTCCAGAATGCATCGGTAACCTGGACTTTTGCCAGGGATAATGGTTTGCTGAAGTTTTTCTGATCCATTTTTTCGGTCTCCTTTTTCATTTTCTTCCGCCGCCTCCTGGTTTGAAAAAGATATTTTCCTTGCTTTCAGATATGGGAAGCGTTACACTTCTTTTGACGGCTGTTTTCCTGTTTTTCTATAGTTTTATTTTAGCAAAACGGACCGCCGTTTAAAATACAAGAATGTTTGAAAAGGTTTGAAAAAGTCATATGATCTCTGTTTTATTTCCAGATGCCGCCTGTTTTACCTACGACCTCTGCGGCAAATTCCAGTCCCCGTCCCCGGAGTGGATGCACCTGACACGGAATCTCGTCAATTTTGAACTGATGGTTGTGACGGAAGGAACGCTTTTTATCGCGGACGAACGCCGCTCTTACGAAGTCCATCCTGGCGAATATCTTCTTTTGCCTCCGACCGTCCATCAGCACGGCTCGAAAAAAGGAAGCTGCGCTTTCTACTGGCTCCATTTTATCCCTGGTATCCCCTCCGCACCGATCATCGCTCCTTCTGACCCGACCGCCGGATCGGTTCTGGATGAGTTTCATGCTGCACCGCCATCCTCCTACCGCCTTGAGGACCTCGCTCCCGCCCAGCTTCCATCCAACTACCCCAAAACGTTATGCATCCCGCGCCAGGGAACGCTTTCGTCCCCGAACCGCGTCATCATCCTCATGAAGCAGCTCCAGGACACTTCCCTGCGTTTCCACAACACGTTCCTCAACAACAGCCTGACTGCCGCTGTTCTCGGCGAAATCAACTGCCAGAGCCCCTTCTACCGCACCTACACTTCCGAAACGCAGCGGACACAGATCCTGCAGGACATCATCAGCTACATCCAATACCACAGCAGCGAGTCCCTCAAAGTCACCGAACTCGCCCGTTATTTCGGCTACAACGACAAATACCTCTCCTCCCTCTTCCACGAGGGCACCGGGATGACACTGAAGCAGTTCATCCTGAAATCCAAAATGGACAGCGCTATGGCCGAGCTGACGGACACAAATCACACGGTCTCTCAGATTGCTTATAATGTGGGATTTCAGGATGCGCATAATTTTTCCACGGCTTTCCGAAAACTCACCGGGATGACGCCGGGACAGTACCGGAAGAGTTATGGGAACCGGAAACTTTCTTTTGAATAGGACGGGAGGATACGACCCCCAGTCACAGCGGAGCGTCCGCCCCCACGGTGCTGTTTCGGAGGGAAAGAGGCTGTAAGAGGCCGAAAATTTGCTAAAACCGGAACCGGGCTCCGCAAACTCCCTTCGGTCAAACAGTGCTGCGCCCGGTCCCAACGCAAATTTCCGCCCTCTAACATCCTTACCCCTCCTGCAAATGCACCGCGGGGGGCGGACGCTCCGCTGCGCCTGGGGACCCATCTACGTTTTGGCGGACGGAAGTGATTTACTCAATGGATGGATTCACTTATTCTTTAGAAATTTACTGTTTCTTTTAGAAAATAGACATACTTTGCTCACATTTCTTCCCTATACTATAACTTAGATAGTTGATGAACCACTCAAAACTATCTCCCCCCCTCATTATGAAAGAGCAGCCCGCATATCCGCGGGCTGTTCTTATTTTTTGTCTTTTTGCACCCCACGTAACGTAAATGCCGCCTGCGGTCGGGGAAAACATCCCGACCGCAGGCGGCCTCACAATCTACCGTGGAATCACATTACTCTTCCGCAGCTTCAATTGCTGCAGTCTCAATAATAAATTTCACGCTTCCATCCATTCCATTTGCCTTACCACTGTAAGAAGTATAAGCGCATTTATCCGAATTCAGCGCCTGAATCCGATCCAGTACATCTCCCAGATCATCCTCAAAGGTACTCTTCAGCTTGCTGGTACCCTCTTCTTCAAACTTCTTCGTACCGTCAGCCAGTTCTTTCGCCCCATCGGACAGCTCGTCAATACCATCAACAACCTTGCTGCTTCCCGATTTCAGATCAGAAGCTCCGCTTGCCAGAGAAGAAGTTCCATTTGCCAGTGTAGAAGCTCCGCTCGCCAGAGTAGATGCTCCGCTTGCCAGCGTAGAAGCTCCGCTGTTCAGTTCAGAAGCTCCGCTTGCCAGGGAAGAAGTTCCGTTTGCCAGTGTGGAGGCTCCGCTTGCCAGCTGGGATGCTCCGCTTGCTACCTGAGAAGCACCGCTTCTTAAGCTTCCGCTGTTTGCAGAAAGTTTTGCAGATCCATCGCTTAACTGGCTTCCCAGCTGTCCAAGACCTGCGGTCAGCTGTGTCGTGCCGCCCTGCAGAGTCGTAACACCCTCAACCAGAGCCGGTGCATTTGCTTTCAGCTGGCTTGCGCCGGAAAGCAGCGTATCATTGTAAGCACTCAGCTGAGTGAATCCTGCGTTCAGTGCATTGATGCCTGCTGTTGCTTTTGCAAAACTCTCATTTGTGCTGCTGTACAGCTCGCTCACACCTGCGGACAGAGTACCGATGCCCTTGTACAGAGCGCTTCCACCTGCATCAAGCTGTGCCACACCTGCGGTCAGTTTCTGCATTGCACCAAGATTCTGCTCAACAACTGCTTTATTATCGGTGATGGTCTGCATCTGTTTCTGCATGGTCTCAAGCTGCGGCATCAGAGCTGCAACCGTCTTCTGCAGATCACTGTACTGGCTCTTGATGTCGCTCATCTTCTGCTGCATTGCTGCAAGACCGGAGAGATCCGGGCGCTCGATTTCGAAGTTCAGTTCCGGAAGAGTAATCTGCGGAGCTGTAACCGGAGTAACCGAAACGGTTCCTGCTGAAGCGGAAACGCTGACACTTCCGATCTGA
>ULVK01066550.1_pt1 | contig 12710 bp, 7 predicted proteins | sample 1959311 | NCBI WGS metagenome assembly ULVK01 (sample SAMEA4835783, study PRJEB28245) | human gut metagenome | biome: gut microbiome; material: fecal sample | place: Denmark | collected 2008 | reverse complement strand
GGTGTGGATTTCGTCAGCATCGGGGTTTCGATCTCAAGGAAACCTTCTTTTGACATGAACTCACGGGTGAGCATTGCCACCTTGCTTCTCATAATCAGGTTTCTCTGGATGTCCGGGCGGCGCAGATCCAAGTAACGGTATTTCAGACGGAGCTCTTCTCTCGTCTTGGAATCCTCCTCGATCGGGAACGGCGGGGTTTCTGCCTCGGAAAGAATGCGTAAGGACTCAGCCTTTACTTCGAGCTCTCCTGTTGCCAGATTTTCATTGACAGCACCGGAGCGGGCCATAACTTCACCTTCTACGGCGATGACGAACTCGCTGCGCAGTTTTGCTGCTTTCTCAAAACCTTCCTCACTGATCGGGCCGTTCTCAAAGATAATCTGCATAATACCGCTTCTGTCACGCAGATCGACGAAAATAATTCCGCCTTTATTACGGCTCTTCTGTACCCAGCCCATCAGGGTTACTTTTTTTCCGATATCTGCTTTTGTGACTTCCGCACAGCGGCAGGTTCTCTTCAGGCCTTTCATGGATTCAGCCATTTTCTTGTTCCTCCTATTTGGAACTGCGGACACAAAGAATCTGCATCCGCAGCACATCGTTTTTTCATGCGATTACTATTATTGGATATTCCTTACATTTTGTCAACAAAAAATTCTTCGATCTCAGTGTAGCCCTCGCTGGCAAGCTGCTCTTTCTGGAATTTCTTGTTCTTCTTCATCACGGCGATGTTGATGGCCGTGCCTTCACTTCTCTCTTTTGTCGCCTGCTGAATGATCTTCTGCATTCCCTCTGCCGGCATGTTTTTCTCGATCAGGTACGCTTTTTTCTTCTGTGCGCCCGGGATCTGGTAATCTCTCTCAAGCAGAAGCATAACGATACGCTCAAATCCGATGGAGAATCCGCATGCGCAGGTCTGGTTTCCGGTGAATTTTCCGATCATTTCATCGTAGCGTCCGCCGCCTCCGACAGATCCGCCGTACTCATCCATAGCGATCTCGAAGATCGGTCCGGTGTAGTAGGACATTCCGCGCACCAGAGTCGGATCGAAAGCGATCTTGAATTCTGCGGTCTTCACGGCATTGACACTGTCGATGATGGTCTTCAGGCCGTCTGCGTACTCTTTGTCAAGGAATCCCTCGAGTTTCTCACGGCAGTACTCTACGCCTGCGGTATCCGGGGTGATCTCCTCGAACATTTTCAGGTATTTCTCTACGGACTCTTTTGCAAAGCCGGCTTCCTCGAGCTCTTTGGCAACGCCCTCAAAACCGATTTTATCCATCTTATCGAGGATAATAAATACGGTGTCATAGGACTCCTCCGGGAATCCGCTGTAGGCTGCCATTGCTTTTAAGATGCGGCGGTCATTGATACGGATCGTAAAGTTCTTGAAGTCCAGTTTTCCAAGCAGTGTGGTGGTAGCAAGGATCAGCTCAATCTCTGCGAGGTTGGTCGGCTCGCCGAGGATATCGATATCGCACTGCATGAACTGGCGGTATCTTCCTCTCTGCGGACGGTCTGCACGCCATACATTTCCCATCTGAAGTGCTTTGAACGGGGACGGAAGCTCGTTTGCGTTGTTGGAATAGTAACGGCAGAGCGGAACGGTCAGGTCATAACGCAGGCCGCTGTCTACGAGATCGTTTTCTTTCTCAGCGGTCTCGAGTTTCAGCTTCTCTCCTCTTTTTAAGATCTTGAAAATCAGTTTCTCATTCTCGCCGCCCTGTTTGCTGTTCAGGTTTTCGATGTGCTCCACGCATGGGGTCTCCATGGAGGTAAAGCCGAAGGTTCCGTAAGTTTCCTTGATCAGACGGATCACGTAGTCACGGATTGCCATTTCTTTCGGTAAAATATCTTTCATTCCGGTAACCGGTTTCTTCTTTAATGCCATTTTCTGTTTTCTCCTTTATGATTTCCCGGATCAATTCATCAACATCAGAAAGCTCGATCGCTTTCCGGCTGCCGCTGTGGATCACTCTCTGAAATGCCAGGAACATTTTCAGATCGAAATTTTTGACTTCTTCTGTCATAAGCTCCATCGCCTGTTCCCGCGTAAACGCACTCCGGTACGGGCGGTCGGAGGTCAGCGCGCAGTACACATCACAGATGCGTAAGATACGCGCCCCAAACGGAATCTTTTCTCCCGCCAGATTGGCCGGATACCCGGTTCCGTCATAATTTTCATGGTGATACAGAATACTCTCCAGCACAAAATCGGAGTAGCCGCGTCCCTGCAGGAGTTCATAGCCCAGTGTGGAATGGGTCCGCACAAAGCGCATCTCCTCGACAACGAGCGTATCCTGTTCTTCTACGTAATTCTCCAGTACAATCTTTCCGATATCGTGGAGAACGCCCGCTTTTGCAAGCTCATAGCAGATTTCTTTCTCATACCCCAGTTCCCGCGCAAGATCGTAAGCTAAATTACTCACTTCCATGCCATGGATGAGCTGCTCGGTCAGGGTATAGCGCAGCATGTGAAGCTGCTGACTGGAATTTTCTTTCATTTTGGCAGATACTTCTCCATTCCGATACGCTTTCTCTCGATCATTTCATCGATACGCTCCACGTAGTTTTTCAGATCCTTCACGTTCTCCACCCGCTCAATGCGCTCTCCGTGTTCAAACACGAATTTCGTGGACGCTCCGGCTCCCGCGGCCAGAATGGACTGTTTTTCCTCCATAATGAGGATGTTGTAGATGCCTGCTTTTCCTTCGCGGGAGTAGCCGACATTCTCAAAGTTACCCGCCATATTTTTCTGGCGGTACATGTAATACGGTCCCATCTCCATGCGGTGTGCGCTGTCCATCGTCATTTTCATGATCTCGGCAGAGTTTTCAAACGAAATCTCCTGATATTTGTCTTTGAACAGGTTGAGTCTCGTTGCACGCTTTAACGCAAGGGAATGGACGGTCAGGGAATCCGGATTCAGCGCTTCCACTTTTTCCAACGTATGCGCCACTTTTTCCTTGTCCTCGCCCGGCAGACCGACGATCAGATCCATGTTGATGTTGTCAAATCCAAGGGAACGCGCCATGCGGAACTTCTCCTCGATCTCCTCCACGGTATGGTGGCGTCCGATCAGATCCAGCGTTTCCTGGTTCATGGTCTGTGGATTGATCGAAATACGGGTGACCGGGAATTTGCGGATGGCTTTTAAGACCTCCTCATTGATCGTATCCGGCCGTCCTGCCTCCACGGTGAACTCCTGCACCTGCTCCATCGGGAAGAGCTCTGTCACTTTCGTGAGCAGGCGCTCCATCTGTGCCGCATTCAGCGTGGTCGGCGTACCGCCTCCGATGTAGATCGTATCAAGGGTGTAATCCTTCATGTTCTCACTGATAAAGATCAGTTCTTTGATCAGTGCATCGAGATACGGATCTACCATATGCTCCCAGCGGCTTAACACATGGGAGCCGAAGGAACAGTACAGGCAGATGCTCGGACAGAACGGGATGCCGATGTACAGGCTGTAACCGTGTTCGTAGTCGATCGTCTTTAAAATGTCCTTTTCCCGGTTGGCAATCGTGATCGCAAGTGCCGTCTTTTCCGGGCTGGTGTAGTAAGTTTCGCGCATGTATTTCGCAATCTCTACATTTTTTTTACCCTCTTCAAGCATCTTCATCGGAATTTTCGTCGGACGGATGCCGGTGAGATCGCCCCATGGAAGTTCTTTGCCGCTCACTTCGGAAAGCGTGCGGTATACCATCCGTTTCAGGACATTTTTCGTTTCATGGCGGTCTTTTTCATATTCCACCGCCTCACACTGCGAAGCGAGCGTCTCATGTTTCTCGTCTGCAATCGAAAAACAGATCTGATCCGCCTCGTATGTGATCGTATCATAATATGCAAATTCCCCGTCCAGCGCCCCATCCTCTTCGTACCATGAGGTAATCTCACAGCCCGGATAGAATGCCTTGATCAGGGAATACACATCGTATTCAAAATCTTTTCTATTAAAACAAAGGCTGATATTAAGCAAGGGGATTGTACCTCTTTTCATGTTCAATCGTAGTTTCATCGTTGTGGCCCGGATACACGGTCACATCCCCGGGAAGCTCTTTTAACAGGCGCTTGACCGACTCGATCAGCTCTCTGCCGGAGGATGTCGGGAAGTCGTATCTTCCGTAGGACTCGCAGAACAGCGTATCACCGGAAAAAAGTGCTTTCTCTGCCGGAATATAGTAGCAGACACCGCCTGCCGTGTGCCCCGGTGTCGCAAGAACGTGGATTTCAAAATCTGCGAGATGAAGCACATCGCCCTCTTTTACGGTTTTGTCCGCCTGCATCGTGTACGGTTTGCTCCAGAGCCCGGAAAGATTTTCCTTTGGATCCCCCAGCAGGTGCTGCTCTTTTTCATGGACATAGACCGGGATATGGTATTTTTCCCGCAGCGCATCCGCTGCCAGCATATGGTCGAAATGGCCATGGGTCAGCAGAATGGCCTCCGGGTCGCCGTCGATCTCATCGATCTGGCGTTCAATCTCCAGCGGCGAATCGCCCGGGTCCACGATCAGCACCTTCTGGCTATCCGGATTTTCCACAACGTAGCAGTTTGTCGAGAGCATTCCAAGTGCCCGGTAATTTACCTTTATCATACGCTTTTCTCCTTTTTATCCTCTCGATCTCTGAATATCGATCACGCTCTCCACCTGGCGCACCTTCTCGATGATGCTGTTCAGCTCTTCGTTGTTGTGCACGTCGAACGTCACATCGATGGAAGCCGTTCCCTGCTTGCTCGTTCTCACGTTCATCGCCGCAAGGTCGATCTTCCGCTCGGTAAAGATCTTGGAGATATCCACCAGAAGACCGGTACGGTTGTTTGCGTAAACGCTGATCTCCACGGTATAGAGAGAGCCGCCGTTGTCCTCTGCCTGCCATTCAGCATCAATGAGGCGCGCCCGCTCAGATTCCGGCAGATTCAGGACATTGACACAGTCGGTGCGGTGAATGGTCACGCCGCGTCCTCTTGTGACAAAGCCCACGATCTCATCGCCCGGGATCGGATTGCAGCATTTGGAGAAGCGAACTGCCACATCGTGGATACCGCGCACGACGATGCCGCCCTTGCTCTTTCCAACCGGCAGAACTTTCTCTCCGGATGCCGCCTCGAGCACCTGCTCGTCGGTGATCTCTTTTTTATGCTGCTTTTCGTACGTCTCAATCAGCTTGTTGAGGACCTGGCCCTCTTTTAAGCCGCCGTGGCCGATGGCCGCAAGAACGGAATCCCAGTCGCGGAAGCCGTACTTTCTCATGACAGCCTCTTCGTACATCGGTTTCGTATAGATTCCAAGGTTTTTGCCCTTCAGCTTTGCATAGTTGGTGAGCATTTCCTTGCCTTTGACGATGTTGTCCGTCTTGTTCTGCTGGCGGAACCACTGGTTGATGCGGCTCTTTGCCTGGGAACTCTTCGCAATTTTCAGCCAGTCGCGGCTCGGTCCCTTGGAGTTCTGCGAGGTGATGATCTCGACGCGGTCTCCGTTGTGAAGTTCCGTCTCGATCGGCACGAGTTTTCCGTTGACCCTCGCTCCGACCATCTTGTTGCCGACCGCACTGTGGACGGAGTAAGCAAAGTCGATGGCACAGGAGCCGACCGGAAGCGTTTTGACATCGCCCGCCGGGCTGAAACAGTAAACATTGTCGGCAAACAGGTCGAGATCGCTCTTTAAGAGGTTCATGAACTCATGGTTGTCCGCCATGTCCTGCTGCCACTCCAGAATCTGGCGCAGCCAGGTCAGTTTTTCCTCTTCCTGCTCCGGTCCCGGTTTCTTGCCGTCGGAGGCCTCTTTGTATTTCCAGTGTGCAGCGATACCGTATTCTGCAATTCGGTGCATCTCATAAGTACGGATCTGAATCTCAAACGGCTGTCCGTTCGGTCCGATCAGGGTTGTATGCAGGGACTGGTAACGGTTTGGCTTCGGCATCGCAATGTAATCTTTGAAACGGCCCGGGATCGGCGTGTACATTTCATGGATAACACCGAGCGCTGCATAGCAGTCTTTGACGGATTCCACGATAATGCGGACCGCAAAGAGGTCATAGATCTGATCCAGCGTCTTGTGCTGGTTGACCATCTTTTTGTAGATGCTGAAAAAGTGCTTGATTCGTCCGTTGACATCTGCCTCAATGCCGGCCTGGTGAATATGACGGGTCACCTCTTTTACGATCGCATCGACAAATTCCTGCCGCTGCTCCCGCTTCATGCTGACCTTCTGCACCAGTTCATAGTACGCATCCGGCTCCAGATATTTCAGAGAAAGGTCATCGAGTTCGACCTTGATCTTGGAAATACCGAGGCGCTGTGCGATCGGGGCATAAATATCCATCGTCTCACGCGCTTTTTTCTTCTGCGTCTCCGGCGACCAGTACTGTGCGGTCCGCATGTTGTGCAGACGGTCCGCCAGTTTTACCAGAATAACGCGGATATCCTTTGCCATCGCAAGGAACATCTTTCTCAGGTTTTCTGCCTGCTCCTCGACCTTATCCGCAGAATATTTCAGCTGTGCCAGCTTCGTGACACCACTTACAATCAGGGACACCTCCGGGCCGAACTCCTCGGTCAGCTCTTCTTCGGTCATAACGGTATCTTCGACAACGTCGTGCAGAAGACCTGCCGCGATCGACTCCTTGTCGAGCTCCAGATCTGCCAGGATAATTGCCACACAGAGCGGATGGATGATGTACGGTTCCCCGCTCTTTCTTTTCTGGTCCTTATGTGCATCCGCTGCCACGCGGTATGCTTTTTCGATCAGGGAAATATCGTCCGATGGATGATATTTTTTCACAGAAGCGATCAATTCCCCGTATAATTCCTCCGGACTTGTAAAATCGTCCGTCTTGCGGATTCTGGCTTCTGCCGCCGCCACATCCTTCTTTAATTCTTCTTCACTGATTCTTTTCTCTTCTTCCATATGTATCCTCCGCTCTCATGATTAACCCCTGCGTTTCGTTGGATACGTTATTTGCCATCGTAACGGATGACAGATTTTACATCATATTTTGCCAGTTTTTCGCGTCCTTTTAAGCCGGCAAGCTCCATCAGGAACACGATTCTGGTTACTTCGCCGCCGAGGCGCTTGATCATTTTTGCACAGGCTTCCACGGTACCGCCGGTTGCAATCAGGTCGTCGATGATGACTACCTTCTGGCCCGGTTTGATGGAGTCTTTGTGCATCTCGATCGTTGCGCTGCCGTACTCCAGGTCATAGCTCTCCTCGACGGTCTCCAGAGGAAGTTTTCCTTTTTTACGGATCGGCACGAACGGTTTGTGCAGATTGTAAGCAATCGGCATACCGAAAATGAAGCCGCGGGACTCGGTTCCGCAGATTACATCACAGTCTACTTCTTCTACAAAATGCTGCATCTCATCTATGGCAAGCTGCAGTCCGTCTGCGTCCTGCAGGATACTCGTTACATCTCTGAAAATAATACCCGGTTCCGGGAAATCCGGAATACTTCTTACGTAATCCTCTACTTTTTTCATAAAATATTCCTCCGTTTCGTCAAGGTTTGACAATTCACCTTACAGTATAGCATCAATATTCTTCTGCGTCAATTTTGTTTCCGATAGAAAACAGGGCAGAAAAATCAGGTATTTGCGGCTTTTCTGCATCTTTAAAAATAACTCTGGATATTGATCTGTAATTTGTCGCGTCCGTTCCACGTATCGATCGACGGATAGTACGCTACCGAGAGGGTCGGATGTGCATCCACGTATGCGGCGAACGCTTCTCCCTCGCCGAAATAGACACCATCCATCTGGTATCCGCCCGCATCGGCAAGCTGTACTTTCACCACGTTTCTATTCTTTCCAAAAATGCGGTAATTTAATACAGTCAGTCCTTTCTGTGCGAACAGCGGTTTCGTGTTGCCTTTTCCGAACGGCTCCAAGAGACTTAACTGGCGGATCAGATTTTTGGTGATGTAGGTGATCGGCATCGGCACATCGATCACGACTTTTTCGACGAAATCCTCTTCCGTCAGCGTGGAATTATCGTTCAGTGCCCGGCGGAACGGTTCGATCATCTCCTCTCCTGCGAGGGAAAGGCCCGCAGCCATCGGGTGGCCGCCGAATTTCGTCATCAGTTCTTTGCATTTGCAGAGCTCCTCATACATCGAATACGCTTCGATCGAGCGGCCGGAGCCCTTGACGCCCTCCTCACTTCTGGTGAGTACGAAGGATGGTTTGTGGAAGTGCTCCCGCAGGCGACCTGCGATGATTCCGGCAAGGCTCTCGTGGCAGTCCGGCAGATAGACGACGAGGACTTTGTCGTTCTGCAGCGGGGAGGTTTCCACGAGCTCGATTGCTTTTGCCTCACCCTGGCGCGTCAGCTCTTTGCGGCTTTCATTCAGGTCTTTCAAGTCCCCGGCAAGCTTTGCGGCCTCCTCACGTGTCTTTGCGCAGAGCAGTTTTAACGAATGCTCCGCCGTGTCAAGCCGTCCCGATGCGTTGATGCACGGGCCGAGAACGAAGCCGATGTGATACGGTGTCACGTTTTCCGCCTCGATGCCCTGCACACGGATCAGCTCCTGCAGGCCGAGGTTCTGCGTTTTATGGAGCGCCCGAAGGCCGGCTTTTACAAGAATCCGGTTTTCTCCCTGCAGATCCATCACATCACCGATCGTCGCAATGGCGACAAATTCCAGAAAGCGGAAGCTGTGCTCCTTTGGAATACCTGCTTTTGCCTCCATCGCCTGGATCAGTTTCCATGCAACGGCCGCACCGCAGAGGCCCGGAAACGGATAGGAACAGTCTTTCTGTTTCGGATTGACAACCGCGTCCGCCGGCGGCAGGATGTAGCGGCGTTCTCCGTTTTCATCCTCCTCAAACGGAACCTCGTGGTGGTCCGTCACAACAACCGTCATGCCGAGCTCTTTTGCCAGACGGATCTGACTGCTCGCCGCGATGCCGTTGTCACAGGTGACGATCGTGTCCCGCCCCTCATCCACGGCAAACTGCACAAGATGCTCATTTAAACCGTATCCGTCTGCAATCCGGTCCGGGATACGCACATCCACATCGGCACCGAGATCTTTTAAGCCGGTCAGCAGAATATACGTTGCCGTAACACCGTCGATGTCGTAGTCCCCGATGATGCGGATCGGCTTTTTCTCCCGGATTTTTTCTGCGATCAGATCTGCCGCGCGCTCCATATCCTTCATCAGCAGCGGATCGTGGAGCTGCTCCAGATCACCGAAGAGATACTCTTCGATCTCTTTCTCCCCGGTCACATCCCGGTTCCGGATCAGGCGGGCAATGACGGGATCGATGCCGAACCGGTCCGCAATTGCCTGGAAATCGGCGCGTTTTGCCGAAACTACCCAGCGTTCTTTCTTCATATGTTCTCCTCTTTCCTGTTAGCAGGAAACGCCGGACTTTTCCGGTCCGGCGTTTCTCTTTTTATAGTTTTTGCTGCTTTTATTTATTTTTTGTCTTATTCTGTACTGCTTTGGACGGCACATATTTGTTTTTTCCAACGTGCTTCATCACATACCACAGGGCACCTGTGATGCAGACAGAAGTGTAAGCTCCGCATACGATACCAACCATCAGAGGTGCTGCAAAGTCGCGGATGGAAGAAACTCCCATCACGAACAGAACAAAGATGGTGATAAAGGTGGTGAGGGAACTGTAAATGCTTCGGGTCAGGGTGTCCGTGATGCAGCGGTCAACCAGAGACTCGATCGGCTCTCTCTTTAACTCCGGCAGATTCTCACGGATACGGTCGAAGATGACGATCGTACTGTTGATGGAATAGCCGAGGATCGTCAGCATACACGCGATAAAGGTGCTGCCGACCGAAATACGGGATACCACATAGAATCCGAATACAATGGCGATATCGTGCATCAGTGCAAGGATGGCACTCGATGCAAAACGGATGTCGCGGAAACGGATCCAGATGTACAGCAGCATGCAGACTACAGCGATGATAACTGCTTTCATCGCATTCTGGCTCATCTCTTTACTTACAGTAGAAGAAATGTTGTCGAAAGTGATTTCAGAAGTATCGACACCGAAATTGTCTGCCATTGCCTGGTAAACCTGCTCACGCTCTTCCAGAGTCAGAGAACGTGTTTTGATGATGACATTGTTGCCTCCGACAACCTTTGTCATCTGAATATTGGAATCTTTTGTCACGCCTTCCACAACCGGCTCTACCTCTTTATCCAGCTCTTCGATGGAGTAATCCTCGTTGAACGGAACGTTGATGGAAGTACCGCCCTTGAAGTCAAGGCCGAAGTTCAGTGCGCTTCCCTTTGTCTGATGCATGAAAATCATGCTGGCCGGAACGGCAAGCAGCAGAATGCAGGAGATCGTGAAGAAGATCTTTCTCTTTTCCACAAATGGAAATCCCTTGCGCTCTTTCTTGGTTCCGTAGTATTTCGCATCCTTCAGTCCCATACCGTACAGGCTGTTGACCAGCAGTCTGGAAACAACCATGGCGCTGAACATGGAAAGAACAATACCAAGAGCAAGTGTCATGGCGAATCCGCGGACACTTCCGCTTGCGAGTGCATACAGAACGGCTGCTGCAATCAGAGTCGTTACGTTTCCGTCCAGGATGGCGGAAGCTGCCTTCTTGAATCCGTCGCGGATTGCTGCATGAACCGTCTTTCCGGCACCGATCTCCTCCTCGATACGGGCGTAGATGATAACGTTCGCATCGACTGCCATACCGATCGACAGGATAACACCAGCGATACCAGGCAGAGTCAGGGTCAGGTCAAATGCATTTAAAGAAATCAGGTTCAGCTCAACGTAAATGAGCAGTGCCCATCCGGCTGCAATACCAGGCAGGCGGTATACAACTGCAAGGAAGATGATGATCAGGATAATGCCGATCGCTCCTGCTTTCACGCTGGTGGAAACAGCTGCAGATCCAAGCTGTGCTCCAACGACGCTGGAGTTGATCTCCTCAAGTTTCAGGGAAAGGGAACCGATACGGAGGGTGGATGCCAGGCTGGTTGCTTCATCCCAGTCCATGTTTCCGCCGGAGATGACTGCAGTACCATCGGAAATCACAGCGTTTACACTCGGTACACTGACGAATTTCTCATCATAGTAGATACCGATGCTCTTTCCTGCGCTGTAGGCTTCCTGGGTTGCGTCTGCAAATTTCTGTTTTCCTTCGTCGGTCATTTTCAGCTGAACGACGCTCTCGGTTGCTTTTGTGGTGGAGTTCTGCTGATGCATAGCTTCTGCGCTCTCCACATCTTTACCGGTCAGAACGACGGAGCCGTCCTTCTCGAGCTCTTCGATAGTTTTTCCGTTCAGAACGTACTCGCGGGTCGAGCTGTCGTAGGTGTAGTTTTCTGTTCCGTCATCGTTGGTCTGTTTGATGAAATACAGGCTTCCCGGTTTACCCATCTCTTCCAGAATGGTGGTTGCATCGGTTGCACCCGGGATTTCAATGGTGATACGGTTGTCGCCCTGCAGATATACCTGTGCCTCTTCGCTGTACTGCTGCGCACGCTGTTCCAGCTTGTAGCGGGTATCTGACATTTCTTCGTCTGTCGGGTTGTCCTTTACGGCCTGATAGGTAATGCTGACACCGCCTGACAGATCCAGACCCAGGTTGATGTTCTTCATCGAACCGGTTCCGGTAGGACCCCATCCTTTGATCATCGTCCATCCAAGAAGCACTGTTACAATGGCTGCCAGGACGAGTGCGATGATACTCTGTTTCTTCTTCATCATGTCGCGATTTTCCTCTTTTCTTTAATCTTCGGCCAGAGCTGCCTTTATCATCAATGCACACTCGATCCGTTTCTGCTGCATCTTGCATCCGATCTCGTAAACATCGTTGATCTTACCTGTGAAATTGTAGGAGTTTGCCGCGCATCCGCCGCTGCAGTAGAACCGTGCAAAGCACTGGCTGCACTCCTTCTTGGAATAAACGTTGCATTTCTTGAATTCGTTGACCGTTTCTGTCTTTTTCACGCCTTCGTAAACATTTCCAAGGCAGAAATCTTCCTGTCCTACGAACTGGTGGCACGGATAGAAATCGCCCCACGGTGTTACCGCAAGGTACTCGGTTCCGGAACCGCAGCCGGAAAGACGTTTATAAACACATGGTCCGCCGGTCAGATCGATCATGAAATGGAAGAAATTGAAGCCTCTTCCTTCTTTTTCTCTCTTGATCATCTCTCTTGCCAGAATGTCGTACTGTTCGAAAATCACCGGAAGGTCTTCCTCGCGGATCGCGTAATCCTCGGTCGGAGGTGCTACAACAGGCTCCACCGAGATCTGTTTGAAGCCGAGGTCTGCCAGATGGAGGACGTCGGCAGCAAAGTCTGTGTTGTAATGCGTGAAGGTTCCGCGCACATAGTATTTGTCCTGATGACGGAGTTCAGCGAATTTCTGGAATTTCGGCACGATCAGATCGTAGCTTCCGGCACCTTTGCGGAACGGACGCATGTGATCGTGAACTTCTTTTCTTCCGTCGATACTTAATACGACGTTGCCCATCTCCTTATTGCAGAACTCCATGACCTCGTCGTTTAAGAGAACACCGTTGGTGGTCAGGGTGAAACGGAAGTTCTTGTTATGTAACTTCTCCTGCTCTCTTCCGTAGGCTACGAGCTGTTTTACAACATCCCAGTTCATCAGCGGTTCGCCGCCGAAGAAGTCTACCTCGAGGTTTCTTCTGCTGCCGGAGTTTGCAATCAGGAAATCGAGCGCTTTTTTGCCGACTTCCAGGGACATCAGC
>ULVK01010407.1_pt1 | contig 12818 bp, 10 predicted proteins | sample 1959311 | NCBI WGS metagenome assembly ULVK01 (sample SAMEA4835783, study PRJEB28245) | human gut metagenome | biome: gut microbiome; material: fecal sample | place: Denmark | collected 2008 | reverse complement strand
ATCATTGGCTTGGGTTTGAACTGACTTTCCTCACTTATACGTGAGCCAAATCCACCAGCAAGAAGAACAACTTTCATATTATGAAATTATTTAATTTTATTAAAAAATTTACGTAGGATGAGATATAATTTAGGATAATAACATATTAACCTTGCATCTATTTTTCGTTTAAATGGAAGATTAAGAGAGAATATAATCTTCTTATCTTCTTTTATCTTAGCAATTAATTTATCTCTTTCTGGCATTCCATTCTGATCACATCTCCATATAGCTGATACTATATAACCATAATATGAAATCATAGCAAGATTTGTAAGTGTAGGCTCTTTTTTTTCCTTTAAATATGTAATTCGATATTCTAGTTGTTTGCCTTTATAAAGATCTTTAGAATTGAACTTTGTATTAACAATGCTATTAGGATTATCTGTAAGATGATTCAAAAGTCCCCTTCTTAATAGTCCCACAGATTTGGCTTCATACAAAGCTTTGCAAGTCAACAAATAATCTTCATGAATTTCCCCAACAGGAAAACGATTAGTTTTCCAAAATTCTTTTTTGAACAATTTAGACCATACTGCGGTTCTTGGAAGCGATTGAACTGTTCTATTTTTAGAATCTAAGTGCCTGATTAAAGCATCTTTACCAGATAAAACTATAGATGGTTTTTCTATATATTTATTACTAATATTATTAGTAACCAAATTTATTCCGCACTCAACAAGGTCCAATTGTTCCTTTTCCATAAATGAAAGCATTTCTTCATACATGGTAGGCTCAATCCAATCATCACTATCAACAAAACCAATAAAATCACCAGAAGCAATATCCAACCCAGCATTTCGGGCAGAACTTAAACCTCCATTAGATTTATGTATTACATGAATTCGTTTATCAATTCTTGAATACTCATCAATAATTTCGCCACATTTATCAGGAGATCCATCATCGACTAAAATAATTTCCAAATTTTTATAAGACTGATGAATAATAGAATCAATACATTTATTAATGTAACGTTCAACATTATATATTGGAACAATGACACTAATCATATCACTTAATCAACTGTTTATGAGGTTTATTCGAAAGGAAACAAGCTAAAAAGAAAACAAAGGTATTACCATAATGATAAATGTAAGGTTCTTTTCCTTCCGCAAAAACAATAGATAGAAAAAGAAACCCCAATAATATACAAATAACTCGATTTTTTATATATCTAACATTTATAAACATAAGTCGATATAAATAAAAATAAAAAACAAGAGTTAAGATTAAGCCGTTTCCAAAATATGATTGTAAATAGCCAGTGTCCGACATTGTTGTTAATCCATCAACCGTTCCACGATAATATGATGTTCCCAATAAAGTATGCAGACAAATAGGAGCTACAGCTTGTTCTCTTAAAGTATGAACTGTATTTTGATTTTCAATTCCAACCTCTTGAAAGGCTAATATCTTATGAAAATTACCAAACTCTTCAATATCTGAAAAAAACACAGCTGCCAAAGAAAACAAGATAAAAAAACCAACTGTTCCAATAATTGCTAAGCTTGATTTTTGGTAGAAACTACCATAAATAAAGACTAAGCCTATAGTCAAGATTAGCAATAGAATTCCCAAAATAAAACCAGTTGAACCCACCAATAAAGCAGCAAATAATATTGCAATATATCCAAAAATATAAAATACATTTTTTGAACATCCAATGATCAAAATTGCAGTTGGAACAAGACCCAAAAAAAGATTTATAGCCAACAGTGACTCTGCGGCGCCTAAACCGTAAGCTCTTGAGCTAGACAAATAACCAAAATTTGCATCAACCATAAAATGGTTATAAAGAAACACTTTCACTTCAAATGAAAAGAAATCTGCAATGCAAATAACTGATTGAATCACAGTTGCGTAAAACATCGCAAGTAGAAACTGTTTAATATTATTAAAAAAGAAATAAGAAAAGGTACAAAAAAATGAAGTTAATAACAAAAACAGTAATGTTTTACCCCACATAGGTTGACCACTGCCTGTACCTGAATGTAGTAAAGTTATCAGAGTTTGCCATAAGAAAACGACAAAACCAATCGAAATTAATTTTTTTGATGTCCTTTTAAAATTAACATCATCAAAGGTCTTTGAATTAAAACGCTTTAAAAACCTTGTAATAAATGTAAAACCAGCAATGTAAAAAACTATCTTTCGCGAAGTCAACATGTCAGGCACTCCAAATGGTTGAACTTCATAAACGAAGAAAAAAACGAAGAATATCTGCCATATAAGTTTTTTCAAAGGAGCTTTTTGATCATCTAAAAAATATCTATTCATATATGAATCTATTTGTTTTTTAATAGTTTTGCAGGTATTCCACCAACAATCTGTGATTTACTAACAGACTTAGTTACAATTGCACCAGGAGCAACAAAAACATCGTCCTCAATTACAATATCACCAAAGGCTTTAGCAGATGGACCAAACGAGACACGTTCACCTAATATCGGTTTCTTACTATTATCATCCTTGTTGCCTAACAAAACTCCCGAATTAAAAGAGCAATAATTTCCTATTTTTCTAGCATTTAGTAAAATCCCACCACCACCACCAGAAAGGTGACGAATACGTAAGCCATAACCACAAACATTTAATGGAATGTCAATGTTTAATTTCAATCCCAAATGTTGTCTCCTAATATTATATAAATGAAATCTTATTTTGTGGTGACAATTATAATGATATTCACAGTATCTCAAAAGCCTTAAATATTTCAATATATATGCATTTTCAAATCCATAAATAAGATAAGCAATATATTTCCAAAAAGACAAAGAATACTGAGACATGTCTTCTTTTAAATAAAACCTAAGATCTTCCCTATTTCTTATCATAATAAATAAAAGAATGAGATCCTACCTATAGCAATTTAATTTTGAGAGTAATCATTGCTGAATGTGTGGAAAAAGTAGGGATCTCATTCTAGTTATACTTATCCACTCTATATTATACCTCTTGTTCTCAACGATAGCCTTTAATGCGCATACATGGCCTTTCGCCAAATCTACAACATGTATGAAGTCACGAATACCAGTTCCATCAGGAGTATCGTAATCATTACCAAAAATACCCAGTTCCTTGCACATGCCAATAGCCGTTTGCGTGATATAAGGCATCAGGTTGTTTGGAATGCCATTCGGATTCTCACCTATCAAACCACTCTCGTGAGCGTCAATAGGATTGAAATAACGAAGCAGCACCACATTCCACTCAGGATCAGACTTCTGCACGTCCATCAGCACCTGCTCCACCTGTTAAAAGAATATTCATATTTCAAATTATATTTGATCTGGCAGGAAGTATCGAACTTCGCCTTTCGCCTACCTGTGCTGCCAGAATACCATATGAGTTTATTTGAATGCTAATACATATAAACTCGACAGGTTTATTATATTATCCATAGTATTGTTTATACCACTCAGAGAACTTTCGTAAGCCCTCACGCAATGGCGTGTTTGGCTTATATCCGAAATCATCTTCTAGTGGTGTTGTATCTGCAAATGTTACAGGAACATCACCTGGTTGCATAGGTACAAGCTCTTTGTGAGCATCGAAATCGTAATCAAATGGCAATACTCCTGCACGAATCAATTCTTCCTGAAGGATAGTTACGAAATCAAGGAGATTCTCTGGTGAATTGTTACCAATGTTGTAAACCTTATATGGTGGGATTGGTAATCCATCCTCACCATTGGCTTTTTCTGGTGCATGTTGCATCACACGCAGTACACCTTCTACGATATCATCTACATAGGTGAAGTCGCGCTTGCAGTTGCCATAGTTGAAGATCTGAATAGTTTTGCCCTCACGCAACTTGTTGGTGAAGCCAAAGTAAGCCATATCTGGACGACCAGCAGGGCCATAAACAGTGAAGAAGCGAAGACCTGTAGATGGAATATTATAAAGCTTTGAATAAGCGTGAGCCATCAACTCGTTGCTCTTCTTGGTTGCTGCATAAAGTGAAACAGGATTATCCACCTTGTCCTCTGTAGAGTATGGAACTTTCTTATTGCTACCATATACGCTTGACGATGAAGCATAAACCAAGTGATCTACTTCATGATGACGACATGCTTCAAGAATGTTATAAAAACCAATGAGATTGCTTTGAATATAAGCATCTGGATTAGTAATGCTGTAGCGTACACCAGCCTGTGCGGCAAGGTTAACTACTACTGAAATCCGATTTTTTGTGAATATTTTATCGATAACCTCTTTGTTTGCAATAGATTCCTCCACGAATGACCAATTGCCACCAAGAGCCTCTATTCCACGAAGACGCTCTTTCTTAATATTAACATCATAATAATCGGTCATGGTATCAAGACCGATTACCTTTATATCTTTATAATCGTTTATAAGACGTTTTGCAAGATTACTACCGATAAATCCAGCAGCACCTGTTACCAAAATAGTCTTTCCGTTTAAATCTAAATTAAATTTTACCATGTTTATTTTCCGTATTTTTTTACTGCTTCATAGTAAGTATCGAGAGATCCGATGTTGAAACGGCCTGCTGACATTTTCCATGCATGCATTTTAGTATTGTCAACCATGTAATGGGCAAGATTGCCTGGGGCATCCTTTCCACAACCATTAGCAACTGAATTGCAAACAAGGCCCAATTTTTTTTTAAAATATACATAGAATGGAGGAACAGCCCAATGAGATTTTGGCTCTTGCGGTTTTTCTTACATATTGAGTACGCGCATGTTGTCATCAACGACAATGACTCCAGTGCGCTGGAGTTTCTCTATAGATGGTTGCTCATGACACATGATGCAGCTGGTATTCTTTGATTTTTCTTGTCTCGAATTAGAGATTTTTATTCCTCAACAAATTTTGCACCATCATCAGGGCAAACACGGTAAGGTGAGAATATGTGATATTGGAAATTGGCCATGTTAGTTTATAGTTTGTTTTTGGAAATCCTTAGTCGCGCTGGAAGATGTCACGTGTGTAAACCTTGTCCTTTACGTCATCCAATGCGGTATCATAGCGATTAGCAATGATAGCATTGCTGAGTTTCTTGAATTCATCAAGGTTGTTGACAATCTTAGAGCCGAAGAATGTTTCACCATCAGTAAGTGTTGGCTCGTAGATGATGATGTTGGCACCCTTTGCCTTTACGCGCTTCATGATGCCCTGAATGGCACTCTGGCGGAAGTTGTCAGAATTTGACTTCATAGTAAGGCGGAATACACCGACTGTAACTTCCTTCTCTGAAGATTCATTCCAGTCGCTATTGGCGGTATAGTAACCGGCTTTACGAAGAACTTCATCAGCAATAAAGTCCTTACGCGTGCGGTTTGACTCCACGATAGCGCTCATCATGTTTTGAGGAACGTCTGCATAGTTAGCCAACAACTGCTTTGTATCTTTTGGCAAGCAATAGCCACCATAACCGAATGAAGGATTATTATAGTGTGTTCCGATACGCGGATCGAGCCCTACACCTGAGATGATTGCCTGAGAATCCAAGCCCTTTACTTCAGCATAAGTATCCAACTCATTGAAATAAGACACGCGAAGTGCAAGATACGTATTAGCAAATAGCTTAACAGCCTCTGCTTCAGTCATACCCATGATAAGAGTATCAATATTTTCCTTAATTGCGCCTTCCTGAAGGAGTGCGGCAAATGTTTTTGCATTTTTCTCAGCGTCAGCATTACTGATTGCCTCAATAGATGCATTTTCCTCATCCCACTTCTTATTGCGATCAGCCGGCAATATCTTTGGATAGCCAACGATTATACGAGATGGGTAGAGATTATCGTAAAGTGCCTTGCTCTCGCGAAGGAACTCTGGAGAGAAAAGCAAATTGAACTTCTTACCCTTGAGTGAAGGATCGGTCAAAAACTTGAGCGCATACTTCACGTAAAGTGAACGGCAATATCCTACAGGAATAGTAGATTTGATTACCATCACTGCACCAGGATTCACACTCAAAACGAGGTCGATCACATCCTCGATATGATGTGTATCGAAAAAGTTTTTCTGTGGGTCATAGTTAGTTGGAGCAGCGATTACTACATAATCTGCATCCTTGTAAGCTGCGGCACCATCGAGAGTTGCTGTGAGGTTAAGATCCTTTTCAGCAAGATACTTCTCGATATAATCGTCCTGGATTGGAGAAATCTTATTATTCAGTTTTTCCACCTTTTCGGGAATTACATCCACGGTGGTTACATGATGATGTTGTGATAGCAGCGTCGCTATGCTCAGCCCCACATAGCCCGTACCGGCTACGGCAATCTTAATGTCTTTAAAATCACGCATATTTTGTTTGATTTAATTATTTTTCACCTCCATGCTTCTCTCCATATCCGTAACCGTAACGTTTTCCATAACCATAATATTTGCCATATTTACCATAGCCATAGTAATAACCATACTTCCTACTGTTCAGATCCAAACCATTGACAGCAATACAGAGATTAGGCAATTTGTTATTTTCAGCCAATTCATTAATCAAAGTAAACTCTGCCTTATGGGTATAATCAGCACGACATACATATACGGATAAATCTGCGACACGTCCTATAAGTAAAGTATCGGTTACCATACCCACCGGCGCTGTATCCAATATCACATAATCAAAATTCGCCTTCAATGTTTCAATGGCTTTCTCTAACCCTCCACGAGCCAATAATTCTGTTGGATTAGGTGGAACTGTACCACCGGGAAGAATAAACAGATTCTTGTTTATATCAGAAGGCTGCACAAAATCCATTAAATTCGCAGTTGTGTTTGTCAGATATTGAGTAATACCATGTTCCTTTTTAGGTATATTGAAGACTTTATTCAACCCCGGTTTACGAATATCCAGTCCTACTATCACCACTTTCTTCCCTAATAAAGAAAGACTAATTGCTAAATTAGCAGATATGAAAGACTTACCTTCACCACTGATAGTAGAAGTTACCAGAATTACATTCTTACCATTCTCAAGCATAAACTGGAGATTAGTACGGACATTCCGGAAAGTCTCACTCATCAGATTATTCTGATTCTCAAATACCGCTATAGAACCAGTCTTTTCATCTGCTAACGGAATATCACCAACAACAGGAAGTGAAGTCAATTTCTCAACGTCAGCACGACCTTCAATCTTGAATTTTGTCAAACCTATCAGATAAATAACTCCTACCGGAAGTCCCACACCTAAGACTAAAGCAGCCAAATAAACTATCGTCTTCTTGGGAGAAATCGGATTGTCATCTGCTAACGCTTCATCAATAATCTTCGCGTTATTGGCAGTAGCCGCCAAAGTGATGGCATTCTCCTCACGTTTTTGAAGCAACATCAGATACAAACCCGATTTAATCTCTTGCTGGCGGGCAATGCTTACAAACTGGCGTTCCTGAGTGGGTGCATCATTGATACGGCGGGAATAACGGCTTGCTTCACGAGCCAGATCTTCTTTGGTAATCTGCAATCCTTTCAATGTAGCATCTAAGGTAGCTTGCACATTGGTTCTCATTGCACGGATACTGGTATCCAGATTGATTATGGTCGGATTATTCTCCGTCGAAGTACGCAACAGACGTTTCCTTTCAACCAGCATTTGATTATAACGGTCTATCGCACCGGCTGATGCTGCATCCTGTAAGCCGATATTACTCGGTAATACTTCATATTCATTACCTTTCATATAGCGTTGCAAGTCCATCACCAGATTTATCTGAGTCTGATTTTCCACGCGTTTCTTTTCATATTCAGCATTGCCTGTCAAGGCTATCTGTGCTTCACTGCTCAAATCAGTAATTCCCGCACTACGTTTGAAGTTCTCCAAATCCTGTTCTGTACTGCCTAATTCTTTAGAAATAATACCAATACGTTCGTCAATAAATTCAGCAGTTTTCTGAGCCACCTCATTCTTGTCATTATTGGCATTGATATTATACATTTCAAGCAGTTTATTGATATAATCTCTACCACGCCGGGTATTTGTATTTTCCAATGAAATAACAACTACAGAAGTAGTCTTTGAAGTGGGGGCTATTGACAAAGAGTTAACATATTCTTTCAACACAGAAAAAGGTCTGTTAATAAAAGCTGTGATATGACGTTCTTTGGTTATATTTTCCGGACAAACTGCTGACAAGGTATCGTTATTTGCGAAAAAAGCAACCGTACCCTCATCTGTCGGAAATACAGCAGGCAATTTATCAAACTGTTTCCGGTACTCTTTTTCGCCTACTGTAATTTGTACCCCCAACGCACCCGTTGGTTGAAGAATCATATTTATTTCCATTCTACCCGGAAGTTTATCCGCTTCCTGATGAGTCAGACTCACTAAAACAGGAGATGTATGATAAAGCTCTTTGCTTGGAAATTCGTCTTCATCCATATAAGTCACGAACAGTCCCAGATTGTTTACCACCTCTCTGGCCAAAGACTTTGAACGAAGTACTTCGATTTCATTATCTACATTGCTAGATGAAGAGACGAAACCCTCCAATCCCATCTTTTCTAAATCGGAAGACATACTTGCACCACCACCTTTCTTTTCGTCCTTAATAAGGACAGTGGCAGAAATATTATATATAGGTGTTGTCAGACGTAGGTATCCCCATGCACAAGCAATACAAATAATTATCGATACTACAAACCAAGGCCAGTGAATCAGATAACGGAAAAGAAGTTCCTGAATATTAACCTGTTCTTCGGACTGTTCCCCTAATTTATCTTTTCTTTCATCAATCATACAATGCTATTATCTGAAAATTGTTACTAATAAACTTGCCAATGACACTAAAATAGAAGTAGCGGAGAACCAGAGACTTGTACTGTTACCAATATCCGAGTTGCGTGCTTTTGCCTTGTTCGGAGTCACATAAACGATATCGTTCTGCTGCAACCAGTAATAGGGAGAAAGAATGGTCTCCGCACTGTTCAAATCCAGTGTTATAATTTCCTGTTTGCCATCAGCACTTTCACGAATCAGCTTTACATTGTCGCGAACTCCCCAAACCGTCATGTCACCCGCCATAGCAAGCGCTTCCAACAAATTCACTTTCTCGTTACTGATAGTAAAAGTTCCCGGACGGGCAACCTCACCCAATACGGAGATTTTATAGTTTACCATACGGACAGTGACTATCGGCGTTTCTTTGATATAAGGTTTCAGTTTCTCCACAATCAGTTGCTCCGCCTCTTTCTTGGTCAAGCCACCTACCCTCAACTCACCTAGTACCGGAAAATTTATTTTTCCATCGTTATCTACGAGATATTGCTGCAATATCGGTTGGGAGGTTGTACTGGTTATAGCTACATTATTTTGAGTAGCTACCGTGAGGTTAAACGGAACAGCCAATTCCGGGCTGGTACATGACACTACAATAGTAAGCAGATCTTTAGGCATTATCTTTGCATCATATAGATTTTCCTGTTGAGCAGTCTGTTCTACAACTTTTGCATCTTGTAAATAAGGAACTTTCTTATACGACTGGCAGGAAGCGAACAGCAATATCGCAACTAAACAGGGAAATACCCCCCTCCCCTTTCTACTTACTCTACTTGCACAAATACAAAACAAATTATACATAAATTTCTCAAGTTTATTATTCTTTATCCAGTACCTCAAATTTCGAATTCTTCGATTTGAACTCCGGAACAACTTTTTTCATCAATCTGACCGTGTCTATAATCCGCACAGCACGGGACAACTTCTCAAACTCCGCATATATATCAAGAATATCAGCATATTCATACCGACGTACTTTAGCTATCATAATTTTTTTATTCTCGGTAGGAATCGTATTTTCTTTATCACTCAGCACTTCTTCATAGAGTTTCTCACCCGGTCGCAAGCCAGTAAATTCAATCTTTATATCTTCATCCGGGCGATAACCCGCCAATTCAATCATACGGGTAGCCAAGTCGACAATCTTAACGGCCTTGCCCATTTCAAAGACAAAGATTTCATTACCCTCTCCCATTGTAACAGCCTCCATAACCAAACGACAAGCTTCGGGAATCGTCATAAAAAAACGAATAATATCAGGGTGAGTCACTGTGACAGGACCACCGTTCTCAATCTGTTCCTTGAAGCGCGGGATTACAGAACCGTTACTGCCTAATACGTTTCCAAAACGTGTAGTAATGAATTTAGTATGTCCTTTTATCTTTCCCTCACGGATAGCACACCCCAAGCTCTGTACATAGATTTCCGCCAAACGTTTGGAACATCCCATCACATTAGTCGGGTTCACAGCTTTGTCGGTAGAAACCATTATCATTTTTTCTGCACCATACTCCACCGCCATATCGGCGACCTGACGCGAACCCGTGACATTGACAAGTACAGCTTCGCAAGGATTTTCTTCCATTAAAGGAACATGTTTATAAGCAGCGGCGTGGAAGACAATTTGAGGATGATAAAGTTCGAATACCATACGCACACGTTCTTTCACACGTACATCACCAATCACCGGAACAAAATCGATAGCAGGATAATTTTTCTCAAATTCCAAACGGACATTATGCAAAGGAGTCTCTGCAGAGTCAAACATGATGAGTTTTTGAATACCCATTTGCACCAATTGACGGCAAAGCTCGCTACCGATACTACCTGCAGCACCGGTCACTAATACAACTTTTCCTCTGAATTCTTCTGCGACCTGACTAAGGTTTATATTGATTTCAGCACGTCCCAATAAATCTTCAATTTTAATAGGACGTATCCACTGATGAAAGTTCCCGTCAGAATCCGCTTCACTGATAGTAGGAGCAATAAAAGTCTTGACAGCATTACTTTTACAATACTCTAAAAGGCGGTTCTCCTCCAGACGGGTATCTTCATAACAGGAAAACAGAATACCATGAATACCATGTTTTTTTATGACACGATTAAAGTCTTCTTCTGTTTCAAAATAATAGATAGGAAGGTCTGTCAGACGACGTCTACTGTTGTTTTTACCGTAAGTGTAGAAACCTGCAACTTTATAATGTGCACTGTCGCGGAGACGGAATTTTAAGGCCACACTCTTTTCGTCAATACCATAAATAAGAATGCGGGTATTCTTCTTATTCACCCAATCCAGCAACAGGTCATAGACAATTATCAGTGATACACGGAAGGCTGTCAGTGTCGCCAAAGTCAATAAACCATCAAACAAGAGATAAGATATCCTATAATTATCCGGCAATTCAGTCTCATAAATAACCCAATAAGAAATAGCCACCAGACAGGCTACCTTGAATAGGACGGCACACATGACACGCCAAAGTTCACGTGCCTGTGAAAAACGAATTGTATTACGATAAGTGTGGAATATTAATGCCCCTGCAACACTTGACACTAAAGAGACGCAAATAAATTTGCAAAGCATCCAGTCACTTATCGGAACATGTGCCATATAGTGAATTACGGCATAAGCGACCAATGAACATAAAACAGACAGTGCCGTATCAATACCTAAAATAACCCAATAGCTGAAATAGTTTTTACGAGCATATTGTACTATGCCCTTCAATGTTTTTTCCATTGTAGTATAAATGAATAAAATAATGTATCAGAAATACAAGTACATATTCAAAATCTAACCGGTTCTACATACCCTACCGGCATATCAGCACAAGCACATCCTAACATATTAAGCCTAACAGCTATCTTGCTTTTGCCGTCTACTGTAACAAGTTCACCCACAAGTCCAGTTAAAGGACCTTTAATGACGCGAACTTTTTCACCACGTGCCAAGGGAGCACTGTTCATGGAAATGACATATTTTGAATAATCAAGCATAAATCGGAAACGAGCCATCTGCTCATCAGGAATGATAGTCGGACTGCTCTCACCTCGCATTACCATATACCGACTTACTGTAGAAAAGGAAAGAACTTCTTTACGTTCTTTTGCATCAACGTGTACGAATACCATCATTGGAAGCAATACAGACTCGACCATCTTGCGTCGGTCACTCCATTGATGAAGTTCCTGCTGAACCGGAACGAAATTCTCAATCCCCATTTTATTTAAACGCTCGGCTACTTTCTTCTCGTGATGCATGCGAACCAAAGCGACATACCAACGTTTTGAGTATGCTACGCCTTCCCCTGTCCCATTACTAGGCCCAGCATTTGCTGATTTTTGTTTCGTTAAAATCATATTTTTTTACCCCATGTATATCTGTTACTTCTTAGGTAACAGGCAGTATATACACAAGACACACACAACAATGAAAAAGGGAAATTACACTGATATACAGGGTGTAAAAGAGGGGGGCCTGATATTCAACGAGAAGATTTCTTGATTTCGGGCAATAAAAAATCATTGAGCATGAAAAAAGAGATTTCATGTTCAAATACTTTTTTGCCCTATGTTTCAGATAAAACGAAAAAAAATGGGAAAATATTTGTTTACTATCTTAAAATATGTCTATCTTTGCGTCAAATTTAATTCTGTTACCTAAGAAGTAATAGATACACTTTAATTCTGATTATTAACTCATTACATCTTTTTATTTACCTACATAACAATTCTTTATGTAAGATAAATTCCCTTTATTTACCTCTGTACGTTCTTTAAGCTCGAAGCCTTTCAGGTAGATTTGTGTGGTTTTTATAGATTTGTGTCCCAATGATTCACTAATCATTTCAATCGGCACTCCGCGATACTTGGCTGTCGTTGCCCAAGAATGACGGAGCGTGTAGGAAGTGACAGGAGAATTCAAACGGAGAGCCCGAGCCAGATCCTTCAAACAATTATTAAATCGACGAAGAGCACTCTGGTATTCACGGTAAGCTCCTTCATCCTTACGTTTCTTATCACC
>ULVK01030269.1_pt1 | contig 12899 bp, 9 predicted proteins | sample 1959311 | NCBI WGS metagenome assembly ULVK01 (sample SAMEA4835783, study PRJEB28245) | human gut metagenome | biome: gut microbiome; material: fecal sample | place: Denmark | collected 2008 | reverse complement strand
GTCGGTAATGCGATCATGTGGGCAACCGAGCTGCAGCCGTTTTTCATGGGAATCATTGTATCTGTGATCGTCGGGATTGCACTGACACTGCCGATCAGCAGCGCAGCAATCTGTGCAGCACTTGGACTGACCGGATTAGCCGGTGGTGCAGCACTTGCCGGATGCTGTGCGCAGATGGTCGGATTTGCAGTGGCAAGTTTCCGTGAAAATAAATGGGGCGGATTGTTTGCACAGGGAATCGGTACATCCATGCTTCAGATGGGTAATATCGTGAAAAATCCGCGCATCTGGCTGCCGGCGACATTGGCGTCTGCAATCACCGGACCGATCGCAACGTGTCTGTTCCATTTACAGATGAATGGTGCAGCAGTTTCCTCCGGTATGGGAACCTGTGGACTGGTCGGACAGATTGGTGTCTATACCGGATGGATCGCAGATATTGAAGCGGGAAGCAAAGCTGCCATTACACCGATGGACTGGATCGGACTGATTTTCGTAAGCTTTCTTCTGCCGGGCGTTTTATCATGGCTTTTTAGTGTGTTATTCCGTAAGATCGGCTGGATCAAAGAAGGCGATATGAGGCTGGACTTATAAATCCATAAAAGTTTAGAAATAAATCCACCATAATGAGGAAAGTATGGTATACTGTAAACAGTAGTCATTACAGGAATAATATGCATGAAATTGCATTTTACTCCGCAAAACAAGGAGGATTTTTATGGAAAAGCCATTCACCTTAAGTGAGGGCGTTGACAGTTGGAATACGATTATTTTTTTATATAATTCCGCATTGAAGGAAGTACGCACAAAAGTTGAAATCTTAAACGATGAGTTTCAGCAGGTACATCAGTACAACCCAATAGAATATATCAAGTCAAGGATCAAGACGCCTGAGAGTATTGTGAAAAAGTTAAAGCGTTACGGATATGAGTCATCGATCGATAACATGGTCAATTATGTCAATGACATTGCAGGTATCCGTATTGTCTGCTCTTTTACTTCTGATATTTATAAGCTTGCAGAGATGATTGGAAAACAGAATGATCTGACCGTTATTTCCATCAAGGATTATATTAAAAATCCAAAGGAGAGCGGTTATAAAAGTTATCATATGCTTGTGACTGTTCCGATATTTTTATCGGACCGCGTGATCGATACCAAGGTGGAGATACAGATCCGGACGATGGCGATGGATTTCTGGGCAAGCTTAGAGCATAAGATCTATTACAAATTTGAGGGAAATGCGCCCGGCTATATCAGCAGGGATCTAAGAGAATGTTCCGATATTGTTTCTATGCTGGATGCAAAGATGCTCCAGCTAAATGAAGCAATTATACAGGCGAAAGAAGCACAGGAGGAGCAGACGGGTGCAGTATAATTATGACTTCGAGATTATGTCGCTCGTCATTTTTGCGGTTATCAGCGGTCATTTCCTGTTGATCAGACAGTTTCCAACGGTTAAGTCAAAAGTATTTGGCAGACTGCTTGGGGTGTGTCTTGGCGAGTGTATCGCAAATATTTTATCATGTATTGGACTGGCAAATGCAGCAATCGTTCCATTAATCTGGAACGAATTGTTTACGTTTGCTTTTTTTGCGTTAGAGGGAGCGGCTTCTTATCTGATGTTCCGCTATATGGAAGAGGTATGCAGCTTTTCCGGAGTAGCAGGTCGAATGATAAAATACATGGGAAAAGTCCCGTTTTTCTTTTTCGAGATCATGCTTTTAGCGACGCCGTGGATGGGCTTTTTCTTTTATTTTAAAGATGGCAGCTATTATCAGGGAAATTTTGCATGGTTTGGCTATGTGTATATTGGATACTATTTTTTTATGAACCTGCTTCTTATATTTTTGGGGAGAGCGCGTATTGAGACGCGGATCAAGGTAATCGTTATCTTATACAGTATTGTGGCAGTTCTTATGGTGGTGCTTCAGTATGAGAGAAAAGAAATGCTGCTTACCAGTGCGGCAAATATGCTGTTTATTCTGATGATCTATATGGCAATGCAGAATCCGTCTGCTTATATTGACAGTGAAACCGGAACCAGTGATGAGCAGGCATTTCTGATCCAGATGAAAAATGTAACGGAGCAATCCGGGAAAAAAGTATTTCTTGTGGTACATATCAGACAGATGCATCATATCGAAATGCTTTTAGGATATGAAAACAGCAGGCGGCTGCTTGCCGAAGTGGGACATTATCTTACCGCACTGTGTGGAAAGTTCTGTGTGTCTCGCAATGCGGAGGATACATTTACCATCCTGCTGGATGAGGGAAAAGAAGAACACATAAAGGGGCAGATCAAAAAAAGATTTGAACAGGATTTTCATGTGTCTGGCAATTCGATTTCTTTAAACGAGGTCATGATCACCCTGCATTATCCAAGAGATTTTTGTTCTCTGGCAGAGTACAGGGCACTGTATGGATATTTGCTGGAAGCGGCACAAAATTCAGGGAAACAGATCTTTTTTGAGGTGGATGAAGCCGTAAAAAAAGACTATTACCGAAGAAATAAGGTAGAGCAGGCGGTGGATCGTGCAATTACGGAAAACAGATTTGAAGTATATTATCAGCCGATCTATTCCCTGAAAGAAAAATGTGTTGTATCATTAGAGGCGCTGGTGCGTCTGAAGGATGAAAAACTTGGAGCCATTCCACCGGATGAGTTTATTCCGTTGGCGGAGCAAAACGGAACGATCACACAGATCAGTGAGATCGTACTTGAAGAGTGCTGCCGTTTTCTGGCAAAACATGTACTTCCAAATCCATCGCTTGGGATACGGACGATCCATGTGAACATTGCTGCAGCGCAGTGCCTGAACCGGAATCTGAAAGAAAGCATACTGCCAGTGTTAGAGCGTTATCATGTGCCGGCACATATGATCACACTGGAGCTGACAGAGCGGACAGCGATTGAAGCGCCAAAGCTGATGTTATGGCACATGCAGGAGTTTGGCAAAATCGGCATGGGGTTTGCAATGGATGACTATGGAAGCGGCAATTCGAACTGTTCTTATCTGATCCGTTTTCCATTTCGGGAAATTAAGATTGATAAAAACATGACCTGGTCCTATTTTGAAAATCCAACTGCAAAAATCGTGATTGAAAATGAAATAAAGACGATACAAAAACTCGGTCTCCCACTGATCATGGAGGGCGTGGAAAAGAAAGAACAGAGTGATGCCTTAGAGGCGCTTGGTGTGGATATGATCCAGGGATATTATTACGGGAAACCGATGCCGGAGACGGAGTGTCTGCGCTATATCAGAAGAATGCATTTTGCCAAAGAGGAATATGGAAAGAGTTGATGGAAAGTTTATGCTAAAAATAGCATTTTGTGATGATGATTTAGAGATATTAAAAGAACTTGGTATCTTATTGGACAAATATAAAAAAGAAAGAGACGAAGACCTTACCTGTACGGTATTTCAGAGTCCCTTAGAGTTACTGGCCGCGATTGAGAAAGGGTTTTCTTTCGATATTTTATTTTTGGACATTTTAATGCCGGGGGAAAACGGAATTGAGACTGCAAAAGAAATCAGACAGTATGATAATAATATGAAAATTATTTTTCTTACATCCTCTCCGGAGTTTGCAGTACAGTCTTATACGGTCGGGGCATATTTTTATCAGTTAAAGCCAGTCTGGGAGGAAAGTTTTTTCCGGCTGATGGATTCCGTGCTTGCAGAGTGCACAAAGACACAGGAAAACAGTCTGATTCTGCGGAGCAAAGAAGGAATTACAAGAATTGACCTTGAAAAGTTAGAATATTGTGAAGTGATAGGACGGACGCTCTTTTTTCATCTCGGAAATGGAAAAGTATTTGAGAGTGTTGGCAGTTTAGACGATTTATTTTTGCAGTTAAAGCCTTATGGCAATTTTTTACGGCCACATCGGTCATTTCTGGTAAATATGGATTATATACAGAATATTTCTTACCGTGCAATTAAACTGATAAGTCTTGCAGAAATACCAATCCCGCATGGAAAATGCTCGGAGATAAAGAATAAATATCTCGAGTATGCGTTTAACAGAAAGCAGGTATTTTTATCATGAATCTTCTTTATGTAACAAATGGTGCAGCAGTCGGGATATTCGGCATGGTTTTGTCCGGGGCTTTTTGTGATATTCACTGGACGAAAGAAAAACGGGAATTTCTTGTTGGAAGTATTTTTGTGCTGCTTGCCATACAGGGCGTGATGTATCTGTTGGCCGGGGCAGCGACGATCCGTTATCTTTATCCTGTGATCACACATGTCCCGATGTGTATTGCCCTTTACATTTTAACGAAAAAACGTCTGTGGACAGTGATTTCCGTGCTGACCGCTTATCTCTGCTGTCAGCTTCGCAGGTGGGTGGCACTTTTTATAATGGCTGTGTTTGTGAACAGTGAAACGGTGCAAAATGTGACGGAACTGATTGCTACGCTGCCGTTATTATTTCTTTTACTGCGTTTTGTGGCACCCTCGGTGCGGGCAATATCAAATTATCCCGTGTCAATACAGCTTCAGTTCGGGTTGATTCCGGCATTGGGATACGGCTTTGATTACCTGACGAGAGTTTATACGGATTTACTTTCAGAAGGCATACCGGCGGCAGTGGAATTTATGCCGTTCGTCTGCTGTATTGCTTATCTGGTGTTTGTGCTTCGTACTTCAGAGGAGGAGCGGAAGAAAAATGAACTTGAGCAGATGCAGAGCTGTCTGAATCTCCAGATTTCCCAGGCGGTCCGCGAGATTGAGGCTTTGAGGGAGTCGCAGAAAGATGCCAGTACCTACCGTCATGATTTAAGACATCATATGCAGCATCTGTTATCATGTATCGAGAATGGAAAAATTGAACAGGCAGAAGGCTACATTCATGAAGTATGTGCGCAGATTGAGGCAGGCAGGGTAAAAAATTACTGTGAGAATGAGACGGTCAATCTTATTTTTTCCTCTTTTGCAGGAAGGGCGGAAAGTGCTGGTGCCACAATGAACATAAAAGCGGTGGTACCATATATTCTTCCGGTTTCGGAGACAGATTTGTGTGTGCTTTTATCAAATGCGTTAGAAAATGCACTCCATGCGTGTACAGCACAGGAGCAGAAGGGAACGATAGATATTTTAGCGTATGAGAAGAAAGGGAGGTTCTTTTTTCAGGTCACGAATCCATGCAGAAAAGAAGTAGCATTTGAAAACGGTGTTCCGGTTACCGACCGGCCGGGGCATGGAATCGGCGTACGCAGTATTTGTGCAATTGTTGACAGGTATGGCGGTATGTACAGCTTTCTGGTAGAAGATAATAAATTTATTTTACGCGTTTCTTTATAAGGTGCAGCTTTATGCTGCACTTTAAAAGAGACAACAAAACTACATATGAAAAATAAAAAATGTCGATTGAGTGCACATTATAGTCGATTCAGAACAAGTTAATCCACTGCAGCACAAAATACGGTACATTAATGTCAACAGAGAGAAATGAAAAACAAATGACAAAGGAGAGAAAAATTATGAAAAGAAAAATTTTAGCAATTATGTTGAGTTCAATGCTGGCATTCTCTTTTACCGCCTGCGGGAATACCGAGGAGACTGCTGATGGCACAGTGACAAACGCAGAGGCAGATGTAGATGTGGCAGATACTGGCACTGATGTGGAGACCGATGTGGCAGAGACCGATGCAGCAGATATTGTTGTGGACACAGAGGCAGCAGATGCACAAAGCGAAGATGTGGAAACAGATTCTACCGAAGACTTATTCTGCCTGCTTGATGTGCCGATTTTAGAGATGCCGGACTTAGCAGGAACAACCTGGAGTTTCTGTGGGGGTAACATTGGCGGTGTGCAAATGACACAGGACGATTATGATGCTGCATTAGAGCAGTATGGCGGAAAATTGGAGATCGTGTTTAGCGATGATGGTTCCACTGTACAGATGGTACAGGGAGGTGGAACGTTAGACGGTGTCTGTGAATATCATTATGAGGATGAAGGTGTGCGTTTAACATTTGACAATAACGGCACAGATCTGGTATACGCCTGCGTGTTTGCAGATTTTGACGGACTGACAATGGTAGCATTGTCCGATACTTCCGGATACAATGCGGTATATTTTGTACAGTAAAGGAGTATTTGAATGGAAATCTCTGTAATTGTTTGTTTGCTTGTGATTTTGCTTGCCATATGGATTGTTTCTGTACGGAAAAAATTAGCGATCATGGATGAAAATATCAATCATTCCATGAATCAGATCGGAGTGCAGCTTTCGTCACGGTTTGATGCGTTACTTTCCCTGCTTGATTTTACAAAAAAATATGCAGGATACGAGGCACAGACACTTACAGATGAAGTAAATGAAAAACGGTGTATCATTATGGAAACTTCCACACCGGAGGAGGTTTTGCGCCAGGAAGGTGTGATAAACGAGGTGCTTTTCCGGACACAGACGGTTTTAGAAGAATATCCGGGTTCGACTGATGAAAATGAATACATCAAATGTATGGACGCGGTAGAGTGTTATGAAAAAATGGTGCAGACCAGCCGGCTGATTTATAATGATTCGGTGACAAAATTAAACAGAGAGCTTCACATTTTCCCAACCAGTGTACTTGCACATATGCTCGGATTTGAAAAACGGGATTATCTGGTAGAAAATTAGCAGAAAAGGAGATGCAAAGGATGAATAAGTTACACAGAAGCAGGTACATAAATGTAGTTGTATCAATGATGATGGCATTTTTGATGCTTGCTGCAATGGGAACGACACAGGTACATGCAGCACAATATACAACAGGAACGATTGATCCTGCCGAATTGAAAGCTGGAGATGTGGTTTACAGGGGGGTTCAGTTAACGGTAGACAGACAGATTGTGGTTTGTAAAAAGTGCAATATGATATGGATTACGACGGGCACGGATTACGGTACTGGAGACATGAAACGCTCTGAGGTGGTGGCTACGGAAGCCCATAAGGATCATCCGGATAAGGTGGGGTATAGCGAGTTTAACTGGTATTTTAATCTTGACAGCTCCGGCCCATTGTTAAAAAATACGCCATATACGATCGTAGAAAATGCTAACATTAAATACAAGATTACCTATAATACAAACGGTGGCAGTCAGATAGCAGAGGGAAATCAGACGAACCTGCCAGATCCGCTGCCAGCTGCGACGAAAGATGGATATGATTTTGTCGGCTGGTATACAGATGCAGATTTTACGACGATTGCGCGGCCGGGACAGGCACTTACTGCCGACACGACTCTTTATGCAAAATGGGTAGAACACAGGCACACATTTAGGGATGAGTGGAGCAGCAATGATACTTCCCATTGGCATGCTGCCACGTGTGAACACACCACAGAAAAAAAGGATGAAGCAGCTCATGTTTATGGAACAGCAGGTGTGGAAAGATATACCTGTAGTGTCTGCAAATATGTAAGTGAAACAAGAAAAAGAGAAGCTGAGGCAGCAGATAAAAAGAATACGGAAAGTAAACCGGTAAAAGTAAAAAGGACAGAGGCAAAAGACGCAGCATTAAATTCGAAATTTAATGTGAAAGCAGGAAAGACGGTCAAGGTAACTTGGGGAAAAGTTAAAGATGCAGATGGTTATGATGTTTATATGGCATACTGCGGAAAAGATAAGGAAAAGGTTGTAAAGTCCGTAAAGGCATCGGATAGTTTATCTGTTGAGATCAGCAAATTGAAAAAGAAAGGAATCAATCAGAAAAAAAATATAAAATGTCATGTTCTTGCATATAAGATGGTTGATGGCAAAAAAGTAACAGTTGCGAAATCGATCACGATACATGCAGCAGGAAAGAAGAATAAATCAGTAACAGATGCAAAAAGCATTAAACTGAAAAAGACTTCTTATGTATTGGCAAAAGGGAAAAAAGCTGTCGTAAAAGCTTCGATTGTCAAGAAGGATAAGAAACGTCCGATCATTAATCATATATCGGAATTCCGATATGCTACATCAGACAGTAAAGTGGCAGTGGTATCTAAAAATGGTAAGATCACCGCGAAAGGAAAAGGATCCTGTTCTATATATGTATATGCATCAAACGGATGTGCACAAAAAATAAAAGTTGTGGTCAAATAAGAGAGACAGGTATAAAGTGAAAATGAATGTGTAGGAGAAAAGCTGCCAATGATAGTGATAATATCATTAGGCAGCTTTTTATAATGAACAAAGGAAAAAGAAAACGTGTATTTTGACTGGATTATATAGTATAATATATTCCGTGTCTGAGAGAGAAATAAAACATAAGAGGATAGTGCGTGTGAAAAATAAGATTTTTCACACGCAAGAATGGGGATTAAGATGAGAATAGGATTTGATAATGACAAATATTTAAAAATTCAGTCGGAGCATATCAAAGAACGCATCAGTCAGTTCGGTGATAAGCTGTATCTGGAATTTGGTGGAAAATTATTTGATGATTACCATGCGTCGAGAGTATTGCCGGGATTTGCACCGGACAGTAAGCTCCAGATGCTGATGCAGCTTTCAGATGTTGCAGAAATCGTAATTGTGATCAGTGCTGCAGATATTGAGAAAAACAAGGTGCGTGGAGACCTTGGCATTACTTATGATGTGGACGTTGTCCGTCTGATCGGAGAGTTTGAGAAAAAAGGACTCTATGTTGGAAGTGTGGTCATCACACAGTTTGCCGGACAAAATGGTGCAGTGCAGTTTCGGGAAAAACTCGAAAAACGAGGAATCAAAGTATATCAGCATTATAAGATCGAGGGGTATCCGTCGAATATTCCACTGATCGTCAGCGAGAATGGTTTTGGAAAAAATGATTATATTGAGACGACAAGACCGCTTGTGGTTATTACTGCGCCGGGGCCTGGAAGCGGAAAAATGGCAACCTGTCTTTCACAGCTTTATCATGAAAACATTCGCGGAACCAAAGCCGGCTATGCGAAGTTCGAGACATTCCCAATCTGGAATCTTCCGTTGAAGCACCCGGTCAACCTTGCATATGAGGCTGCAACAGCAGACTTAAATGATGTGAATATGATTGACCCGTTCCATCTGGAAGCATATGGAAAGACCACGGTAAACTACAACCGTGATATAGAAATATTTCCTGTTTTAAATGCAATTTTTGAGGGAATATACGGTGAAAATACCTATTACAAATCGCCGACTGATATGGGAGTAAATATGGCAGGAAACTGCATCATCGATGATGAAGCCTGCTGCGTGGCATCTAAAATGGAAATTATCAGACGTTATTACACCGCAGTGAATAAGCTGGTAAAAGAAGAAGCGACCGAAAATGAAGTTTACAAGATCGAGCTTCTAATGAAACAGGCGAAGATTACAACAGACGACAGAAAAGTTACCGTTGCCGCAAAGAAGCGTGCGGAGGAATCAGGTGTTCCGACCGCAGCAATTGAACTTTCGGATGGAACGATCATTACATCAAAAACGTCTGATTTCCTTGGAGCATCAGCAGCATTGCTTTTAAATGCTTTAAAATATTTAGCCGGAATTGCACATGATGAAAAGCTGATCCGCCCGGAGGCAATTGAGCCGATTCAGGATCTGAAAGTACGTTTCTTAGGAGGAAAGAATCCAAGACTTCACACAGACGAGGTTTTGATTGCGTTATCTCTTGCAGCAGCTTCCAATGAAAATGCAAAATGCGCCATTGAGCAGATCCCTGCACTCCGCGGCTGTCAGGTGCATACATCGGTTATGCTTTCCGAGGTGGATATTAAAATTTTCAAAAAACTGGGTGTGGATCTGACAAGTGAACCGGTACGCAGTGGATTGAAGCTGTACTAAATTTATTTGATGTATCATGAGCCATAGAATAAAGTAAAAGAGGAAATAACATGAATCTGATTAATATAGAAGATCTGACAAAGATCTATGCCGAAAGAAAGCTGTTTGATGGTGCATCATTTTCATTGCAGGATGGGGAGAAGATAGGTGTTATTGGCATCAATGGAACCGGAAAGACAACGCTTCTGCGGATGATCATGGGGGAAGAGGAGACGGATGAGGGAACTGTTACGACTGCTAACCATGTGGTCATGCGTTATCTGCCGCAGCATCCGGAATTCGAACCGGAAAAAAGCAGTCTGGAATGTGTGCTGGAAGGAAATGTAACGGATGAAAACCGCTGGTCTGTTGAAAGTGATGCCAGAGCAATGATGATGCGGCTTGGCATTAAAGATTTTATGCAGCCTGCAGGACAGTTATCCGGTGGACAAAGAAAGCGTCTTGCGCTGATATCCGTACTTCTTTCCCCGGCAGATATTCTGCTGCTGGATGAGCCTACAAACCATTTAGATAATGATATGGCAGACTGGCTGGAGGATTATCTGAAAAAATGGAGAGGTGCGCTTATCATGGTAACACATGACCGGTATTTTCTGGACAGTGTGTGCAACCGGATCGTGGAGATTGATAAAGGAAAAATTTATAGTTATCAGACGAATTATTCCGGGTATCTGGAATTAAAAACCCAGCGGCAGGAAATGGAAGCAGCCAGTGAACGAAAACGTCAGTCGATCCTGCGTGTGGAACTGGAATGGATACGCAGGGGTGCAAGGGCACGTTCCACAAAACAGAAAGCACATATCCAGCGCTATGAAGAGCTGAGAGACCGTCAGGCTCCGGTGCAGGATTCGCAGGTAGAATTAAGTTCTATTTCTACAAGAATGGGAAAAACGACTGTGGAGTTAGAAAACATCTGCAAGGCCTATGGAGAAAGAAAACTGATCGATGATTTTTCTTATATCTTTTTGAAGGGAGACAGGGTTGGATTTATCGGACCAAACGGTTGTGGAAAGTCTACTTTAATGAAAATTATTGCAGGCATTATTCCACAGGATTCCGGGCAGGTTATCATCGGACAGACTGTGAAAATGGGATATTATGCGCAGGAAATAGCCTCAGAAAAAAATGAGGATGAAAATGAAATTGATCTGTCATATATGGACCCAAATCAGAGAGTGATTGATTATGTAAAGGATACAGCAGAATATATTCAGACTGTGGACGGAGTCATATCTGCATCTGTTTTATTGGAGCGTTTCTTATTTCCGCCGGAAAAACAGTACAGTCCGATTGGAAAACTGTCCGGCGGGGAAAAGAAAAGATTAAATCTGCTTCGGGTACTGGCGACATCCCCGAACTTTATTCTGCTGGATGAGCCTACAAACAATCTTGATATAGCTACGCTGACAATTTTAGAGGACTATCTGGATCGTTACGATGGCATTGTTGTCACGGTATCGCATGACCGCTATTTCCTTGATAGAACAATGAAGCGTATCTTTGCCTTTGAGGGAGACGGAAAACTGAAACAATATGAAGGCGGCTATACAGATTATGTAAACCGACTTGCGGCAGAGGGCAGGACACCGGGTGGAAACATTGCGGCGCGGTCTGCTGGTGCCGATATATCGGGTAATTCACAAAACCAGAAATCCGAAGAAAGTGTGATCGAAAAAAATGATTCGACTGCAACCTGGAAGCAAAAAAAGAAACTGAAATTCAGCTATAAAGAGCAGAAAGAATACGAGACGATCGAGGATGATATTGCAGCGCTCGAACAGAAGTTGGAAGATTTAGATAACGAGATGGCAGCGAATGCCACCAATGCAGCAAAGCTGCGGGAGCTGGTTGAGGAGAAAGAAAACGCAGAGAAAATGTTAGAAGAAAAGATGGACAGGTGGGAGTATTTAGAAGAGCTGGCGGCAAAGATCGCAGGGCAGCAGAGCTAGTGTACTGAATCATTGATACAGTACACTGGAAAGCCTGCCTGTCAGTCCACGTTCAGGACAAATGTATTCTTGCCGTTCTCTTTTGCCTGATACATTGCCAGATCTGCCTTGCGGATTAGCTGTGTATAGTCAAGCGTATCGCCCTGGGACATGACAATGCCGATACTGCACGGCACCGGCAGCACCTCGCCGGTCTGTTCGTTTACATGCTGCGTGCGCAGAATCTCAAGAATTTTGTCGGCATTATGCCGGATGCGTTCCGGTTCTAACTCACCGGCATAGCAAAATGCAAACTCGTCCCCTCCGATCCTGCCGACTGCACCGTGTATGTTTTCTTTAAGTGTCTGCGCTACGAACTGGATGACAGCATCGCCCTCCTGATGACCGTAATTGGTATTATAATCCCTGAAATCATCGATATCGACAAAGCCGAATGTGATCTGTTCATGGCTTTCAACCGCCCTTTGCACCATCGAAAGCATCTCTTTTTCAATCGCTTTTTTATTTTTGATACCGGTCAAAGGGTCGTTCTCTGCCATCTGTAAAAGTTTCTGCTGACGCTCTTTTTCTTTCCTGTCTGCCTGTTCCACATAGTCTAACAGCTCGTTGATACCCGCAGCCAGTTCACCTGTCTCATGTTTTTCCTGAATGTGAACGCGCAGGGAATAATCCTCACTTTCCCTGATTTGTGCAAATACCTGCAGAATATGGGTAATCGGTGCGAAAATTTTCTTTGTCATAAAATACTGTGTACAGCACACGCCGATGATGAGTGCAGAAAGACCGAGCGTGATCAGCATGCCATAGGTTCTTCCAGTCTGCTTCTGTGCACTCAGATTTTCAGTCACACGGATGCCCCAGCAGGTATTTTCCACATCGGAATAATATGTAATATAATCCTGTCTGTGATAGCGGTAGCGCACATAACCAGACGGATTTTTCTCATGGTCGATCGCATCCCATTTTTTCTGAAAATCATTGCGGTCGGAACTTTTAGAGACAAATGTCTTTAAGCTTCTCTTGTTTTTTGTGTCACCTGCCGTGATGATCGCCCCATTGCCGTCGAGAAGATAGAAAGTTCCATCTGCAAGAGTGTCCATATTCAGCCGCAGGTCGTCAAAATATGCCGTATCCAGCTCCTCCATCACATAGCCGATCAGTTCA
>ULVK01006171.1_pt1 | contig 13231 bp, 8 predicted proteins | sample 1959311 | NCBI WGS metagenome assembly ULVK01 (sample SAMEA4835783, study PRJEB28245) | human gut metagenome | biome: gut microbiome; material: fecal sample | place: Denmark | collected 2008 | reverse complement strand
CCGGGGAGCTGCATGTTCTTATGCAGCTCCCCGGTTTATAAATGGTTATCCTGTATTTTCTTTTATTTGTCAGAAGAGGGTTTGCTTCCGAGGGTCACTTCAACCGTCTGTTCCTTGTACTCTCCGCTGTTCGCTCTGGAGATCACCACTTCGATGGTTTCTCCTGCCTCATAATACTGCAGCTTATCAACAAGGTCATCCTTGCCGCTTACCTTCTGTCCATCCAGCTTCACAATGATATCGCCTTTTTTGATCCCTGCATTATCTGCTGCGCCACCTTCCGTTACCTCAGTAATAAAAGCACCTGCCGGCATATTATACATCTGGATGGCTTCTGTTGTAAGATCGGCAGCCTTGACTCCCATATATCCTACCTTGGAAGAATCTTCCACCTTATCTCTGGTTTCGCGGTTCATCAGTTCTTCCAGGATCGGCTCTGCCTTGGAGATCGGAATGGCATATCCCATGCCTTCCACCTGACTGTCTGCATACTTGGCCGCATTGATACCGATCACTTCACCGTTCATGTTCAGAAGTGCACCGCCACTGTTTCCGGGATTGATCGCTGCATCAGTCTGGATCAGTCCGCTGGCTTCTCCGTCCTCTGTACCGATGCTTCTGTTAAGGGCACTTATCCATCCGGAGGTAACTGACTGTCCATAGCCCAGTGCATTGCCAATGGCAACCACCTGCTCACCGACTACAAGATCGTCCGAGCTTCCCATCTGTGCGATCTTGATCTCATCCATGGTCTCATCCGGAATATCGGATTTCTCCACTGCCACCACTGCCAGATCATTCTCTTCATCGGTACCTTTGATCTTGGCAGAAACTGCGTTATCCACATCCGCATCTCCATCGGAGCTGCTTGCCATAGCCTGGGTTTCTTCTTCCGCTCCTACCACATCACTGCCTGCAAAGCACACAGTAAGTGTAGTCGCTCCAGATACCACATGGTTGTTAGTCGCAATGAGAAGCTCGCTGTCATTTTCTCCTACAATAATACCGGAACCACTTCCTGCGCTCTGATACTGCCTCGTTCCATATCCGAAAAAGCTTGGGATCTCCTGCACACTGACAGATGTAATGGCAACGATAGAAGACATGGTTGCCTGGGCTACACCGGCCACTGTACCACTCTCTGCCACAATATCCTTCACAGTAGAATCCGCAGAGCTACTGTCAGTACTGTCCTCTGTCCCGGTAACTGTTTCTGTCTTTCCGATCGTTGTACTGCTGTCATTTCCTCTGTATTTATCTGCTGCAATATTCACACCCTGAAAAACTACTCCGGCTACCAGCCCAAAGATCACAGCCAGTGCCACCGCAGTGGCTGCTTTCTTTCCAAAGCTGTTGTGGCCTGAAAAATCTCTCTTTTTCCGCGGCTTTTTGGGCGGTATATTTCCACCGGCATAATTACCGGCCTGAGGCTGATGCACCTCATAATGTCCGTATTTTGGTTTCTCCTGCGAAGTGCCTTCACTCTGTCCGGCACCTGCATAACTGTCCTGTCCGCTCTCCTGCATCCTGCGTCCCTCAGAATAAGGATGCGTCAGCGGTTTCTGTTCTGCCGAAGCATTCTTATCCTCATCCGGCAAGCCTGTCCCCCATTTATTCTCTTCACTCATGCCTCTGGTGCTCCCTTCTATGTTATCTGATGCATGTATCTGTTACTGCTCACTCCGTTCTCAGTAACATTTATTTCTCTTATAAAAGACAGTTTAACAGGGAATTGTGTTTAAACTGTGATATCTCTTTTAAAAAACCGTGACCTGCTCTTATTTGTTCTTTTTCCAGTATTCCGGATTCATGGTGCAGGAGCGGATCATTTTTTCAGGGAGCTTTTTGTATCGTTTTCCGAGAAAATAGCCGGCATATTTGGAGACACTTTGCAAAAACAGTCCGGGGATCAGCCATATGTGGCCTGTTTTTAGAAGATATGCCATGCTTTTTTTTACCAGCCGGATGCCCTCACCTTCAGAAGGCACTCCTTCAAAAACCTCCTGATGCTCCGCCTGGGAAACTCCCAGATCAAAATTCCTGTGGAACTGCTGCATACAGGTGTAATTGTGAGAATGATATACACGCGCTTCTGATACATAGGCAACTCCATAGCCTTTTTTTACCATCCAGCCTGCATAGATCATATCTTCATTAAAAATAGCATGCTCCGGAAATCCACCAATCTCATCATAGATCCTGTGATCATAAGCAGCACAGACGTTGGAGCAGAAATATGTTTTGATCCCGTAGGTCTGTACATCTTTTTCCGTTTTCAGACAGGACTGTTCCGGATAATTAAAGGAACGGGTATATTTTTCCAGAAATCTGCAGTCCTTTTTTGGAAGCTGACGCGCATAAGCGGCTCCTGCCTGTGGATTCTCTGCAAGAGCTCCTACCAGTGCTCCGATCAGTTCCCTGTCTGCCGGCATTGCATCCTGTGTCATAAATACAAGGATCTCCGCATCCGAAAGCTCTGCCGCCTGCCTTCTGGTACCGCCATGGTCAAATTCTTCTTTTGTAAGATGCCGGACTTCCACAAGCGGATATTCCTGTTCCCAGGTCTCTTTCCAGAATTTCTTTTCTGTATTCATGACAAGGATCTTATTGATAGGATATTTCTGTGCGCTGAGTCTTTCCAGCAGTTTTTCAAATTCTTCTCCCGGACGGTATGCCGGGATGATCACGTCTGTTTTTAATGTTTTCATATTTGTCTCCTGTCCAGAAAGGACCACCCGTTACTGGATGGTCCCTTCTGCTGGTTGCTTATTTTGATGTTTTATTCATTCTCCGAATAATCTTCTCCGTCGGTATAATCGCTATAATCCGTATCGGAATCGCCTCCGGAATAGTCCGTATCTGTGCTGTAATCGTCCCCGGAATAATCCGTATCTGTGCTGTAATCGTCTCCGGAGTAATCCGTATCATAATCTGTGTCTGTGCTGTAATCAGCATCATCACTTGTGTCCGTACTGCTGTAATCTGTGGATGTATCTCCCTGCCACGTGTACGAATCATCCGTTGCGTCATTCGGTGTATCTGTCACCGCAGGTGCAGTGTCCTGCACGTCGCCTCCGCCTGCGATATTTGTGATCTGGGCACTTCTGTTGAGTACATCCTGCGTCGGAGTGTAACTGGTGTCTCCATACAGAAACTGATGCATCTTCAGAACATTGGATTCCAGTGTGGTAGGTACGATAACGCTGCCCTTTACCTGGGCAAATTTATAATCGTTGGGGAAGCCTGTAGTTTCATCAATACTGTAGCCGATCATAGCCGGGATCATCTTCAGGATCTCTGTTTTGGAAACAGAAGTTTTTACCATCGGGAATACCTGATCCATAATATCAAAGATAGTGGAAAGTCCTGCCTTTTTCGCCTTATCTACGATCATCTGGATCACTCGTCTCTGTCTCTCGGTACGTCCCATATCAAGACTTGCAGTATAACGGATACGGCAGTAGGAGGTAGCCTGTACACCATTAAGATGATAGGTATCTACGATCGCTTCCTCATCCTCCGGCTTCGGATCCGGCAGTTCGATCGGTGTGTAGCTCTTTCCGGTTTCCTCTGATGTCTCCACACAGTAATTGTTCATATGAACGATCTCCGCATAGGAAAGAGGGATGTCCAATCCTCCGAGACAGTCTACCACAGTTACCAGCGCATTAAAATCAATGGCAACATAATCTGTGATATTCAGATCCAGATTCGTATTCAGCATGGAAACCGCGTTGGTCGGTCCGCCAAATGCATATGCCGAATTGGCTTTGGAATAGGTATCATCCTTTACATTGAGAAGGGTATCTCTATAGACAGACACAAGTTTGACTGCCTTCGTATCATTGTTGATACTCGCAATGATGATGGTATCACTGTTCTCTGTATTCAGCTTCTCATTCTTGCTTCTGTGGTCCAGTCCGAACAGTGCATAGGTGGTATATCCCGTCATCTGCGGTGCCTGATCATTGGTTACAATATCCTGGTCTGCAAGATCTGTTTCCTGGATGTCGATCTTATCCAGTTTGGCTGAGATCTGACCATAAACGAACAGACCTCCGATAAACAGGAGCAGTACGACGATCTCCAGGATAAATAAAATCTTCTTGCTTTTTTTCCGAGGTTTTGACATCTTTTCCTTTTCCCCTTTTTAGTATGCGTTCTTATTAATAAATCCTTTGAATATGGTAAGAAACATGATCTTTATATCAAATCCCACAGACCAGTTTTCGATATAATACAGATCACACTCTATCCTTTTTCTGATAGAAGTATCTCCACGATAGCCATTTACCTGTGCCCACCCGGTAAGACCCGGCCGCACCTGATGCTTGACCATATAACGTGGTATCTCCTCCCTAAACTTTTCTACAAAAAATGGCCGCTCCGGTCTTGGTCCCACAAGACTCATCTCACCCTTCAGAATGTTAAAAAGCTGTGGAAGCTCATCCAGACTGGTATGACGCATAAATTTACCGATTCCGGTAACTCTTGGATCGTTCTTTACTGTCCACGCCTTTTTTTCTTCTGATTCTTTCTGGATCTCCATGGAACGGAATTTATACATCCGGAAAGTCTGATTGTGAAGCCCGACACGTTCCTGCTTATAGATCAGCGGTCCCGGCGAAGTCAGCTTGATCAGCATACACAACACCAGCATCACTGGTGAGGACACAATGATCGCAACGATCGCGCCTGCAATATCCATAGATCTCTTGATCAGTGCATTAAACGTGTTGCTCAGGGGCACATACCGGATATTGATCACCGGAAGCCCGAGAATATCTTCTGTATATGGTTTGGTCGGAATAATATTATTATAATCCGGAATAAATTTTGTGTGCACGCCGGATTTTTCACAGAGTGCAACGATCTCTTCCAGACGATAATACTCACTTAAGCCCAGGGTAATGGCTATCTCATCCAGACGACTGGATGGAAGGATGATCATCAGATTGGCGATTCGACCGATCACCTTAACGCCCTTATAAGTAGTGCCTGCCGGCACATTGTCATCCAGTATGCCCCTGATCACGTATCCCCATTGCGGATTCTGCAGGATCCTGTCTACATATTCCTCGGCAGCACGGCTGTATCCTACCAGCAGCACCTGTTTCTGGTTCATTCCTTTTTTGCGCATATCCCGGAGAATGTAAAATATGACCATACGCACAAACCATTCCAGGACGATATTGATCACACAGAAAGAAACCAGAGTAAGACGGGAATAGTCCAGCTCTTTAAAATTGTAAAGTGCAAACATGATGATAAGGAGCCCTAACGCATTTGCCTTCACAATTCCGGCAAGTACGAGACGACGCCCCTGCATTCGCATCGGTGTATAAAGATCAAAGGCCTGATAAAGAAGTAAATATCCCGGAATAATGAATATCAGCATAAACATATATTCCTGGACGGTCTTGGACTGGACCGCCGAATGTTCAAAAATTCCCTGAAAACGGATCAACCAGGCCAGGGCATAGGAGGCCGCGATCACAAATACATCGATCAGCATATGGAGACGACTGAAATTTTTCTGGTTGTCTTTAATCAATTTCCGCCACCTCATTTAAGTTCATTGCTTTTATCTTATAATAGATGAAACTCAAAAGCAATAAAATCTTCCCTCCGAAATATAAAAATTCTGTGAAAATATGATGTCTTAACCGGCAAAACGCCTAAAAATGTTGATCCAGAGTTCAAACTGGAGCTGTATATAACGCGGAAGATTCCTCATGGAAAATCTGACTTTTTTGTTTTTGCGGCTGATCTGAAAGCCGTTTTTGATGCCTGCAAGGTACTCACGTCCGAATCCCTTGGACGCAAAAAACAGGATCTTCGCACCGAATCCCACCAGAAAAAACGGAAGGTTCAGCACGATCTGGAGAAAAGGCATATTCTTATAGATAAGATAAATATTGTTTCTGGAAGAATACCGGATCTTAAACTGATTATATCTGGAGCCGCTGGTGCCGCTTCCTACATGATAAACCTTCGCTTTTGGAGCATACCAGTTCTGATAACCGCAGATCCTGGCACGATAGCCGATATCCAGATCCTCCAGATAAGCAAAATGCTCCTCATCAAAATCTCCGATCCTGTCAATAAATTTCTTCCGGTAGATCGCAGCTCCCGCACAGGTGGAAAAAATCTTCTGCTCTCGGTCATAATGGCGGATATCCTTGCCTTTTCCCCTGGCAAAAGCCCAGCCAAGGGCACAGTAATAATTTCCGGCATCATCCATCTTGTCCCTGTCATGAAGCTGGATCATCTTTGCCTGACAGGAAAATGCCTTCTTATGTCTACGCAGGGCAGCAACCATCTCCTCCAGGAAATCCGGTTCCGCTTCCGTATCATTGTTCAGAAGCAGCACATATGGGGAACGTGCCGCATGGATCCCTTCATTGACGGCTCTACTGAAGCCGTAATTCTCCGGAAGCTGTATCATGTGTACCCATGGATATTCCGCCGAAACAAACGCACAGCTGCCATCAGTGGAACCATTATCCACTAGTATAACCTCAAAATTACGGATAGTCTGTCTTTCAAGACTGGAAAGAACACCATCCAGATATGCCATTCCGTTAAAGTTTGGTATGACTACTGATACTTCCTGCATTGCTTTATCCCTTCTTCTTTCCCATTCCCGGAAGGGGCTTCAGGGAATAATTCCATTTGGTTAAAGAAAGATTTTTGTTATAGTATGGATCTCCTTTTTTCAGGATATCCAGCCAGTGACAGCGCATGTATTCGATCTCTGTCTGGAAACGGCGGACCTTTTCCTCGCTGTCCTCAGTGCCTCTTGACTTGGATTCGTAATGATAGAGCTTCACATACGGATCATAGACGATCAGATGGCCGTGGCTTCGCACCTTCAGACAGAGATCCACATCATTAAACGCAACTGCAAGCTCTTCCGTAAAGCCTCCTGCCTCCAGAAAAACTTCCTTCTTCATCATCATACATGCTGCAGTCACACAGCTCATATCCTGCAGAAGAGAGGCCTTATGGAGATATCCGGTACGCTCTGCCGGCATATTCACAAACATGTTCCCGGCAATTCCGCCCATTCCCACCACGCAGCCTGCATGCTGAATGGTGTTGTCCGGATAGATCAGCTTGACGCCAACTGCACCTGTTTCCTTACGCTGGCACACGCTCAGCATCTCTGACATCCAGTCCGGATCGATGACCTTTACGTCATTATTCAAAAAAAGCAGGTAATCTCCTTTGGCATGGCGCACCCCGAAATTGTTGATGGCAGAATAGTTGAAGCCTTTTTTCCAGCGGATCAGATGGACCCTGGGATCCTCCGAAAGCTTTCTGTAATACCGGAAGATCTCTTCGGAGCTGCTGTTATTCTCCACAATGATGATCTCGTAATTTTTGTAGGCAGTTTTTTCAAAAATGGATTCCACGCAGGCCTGAAGCGTTTCTTTCTCCTCACGGTTCGGAATGATAACAGAAACCAGAGGTTCTCCCTGCACCGGATACTTCACACGGTAAAATCCAAAATCCGGAGTATGCTCCACGGTTCCCGGAGTTCCGGTCCGTTTGAGATTCCCCTCAATGGCACGTCTGCCGGCTTCAAAAGCATACATCTTGCTTGCCGGATTATCTGCTGTGGAGGATTTGTGGGTCCTCCAGTGATAAAGGATCTCAGGTACATGGACCACTTCCCTTGCCTGCTCCACACAGCGGAAAATGAAATCATAATCCTGGGCGCCGTCAAATTCCCGGCGGAATCCGCCCACTGTCTGCACTACGGAACGTCTTACCACCAGAAAATGGCAGATATAATTATTGGATCTTAAAAGATCCAGGTTAAAGTCCGGTTTCAGATGGGGCTGAAAATGTTCAGAAAGATCTGTCGTGACCTTATCCTCATCTGTATAGATCACATCCGCCTCCGGATGCTCCTCCAGTGCCGCCGCGATCTCATACAATGCATTAGGTGCCAGCAGATCATCATGATCCAGAAGTGCGATAAAATCCCCCTCTGCCATGGCAAAAGCCGCGTTTGTATTTTCTGCAATGCCAAGATTCTCTTTCAGATCCTGATAGCGGATCCTCCTGTCCATCTCTGCATAGGATCTCAGCACGGTCTGCATGTCCGGATCCTCCGGGCTTCCGTTTGCCAGACACAGCTCCCAGTTCTCATATGTCTGTGCAAGGAGAGAGTCCAGCATCTGTCTTAAAAAACGCTCCGGTGTCAGATATGCAGGTACCACAATGCTGATCAGCGGCCCATCCGGAAATTTGCGTTTCCGCTGCTTCTCCAGTGTTTCCTCGTCAGGTCTGTATGCCTCATACCATGGTCCGTAAGGAACCTCTTCCGGTTCAAAACGTTCATGAAGCCGGATCCAGAACTCTTTCAGACCATAATGCTTCAGGTATCTTAAGCCCTTCTGTACTGTATAGGGGGAAAGCTTCTTTATAAGTCTGTCCCATTGGATCTTTCCTGTAGAATCATCTTTACTCATATATTATCTCCGTATTACTCAGTTTGATGTTACTGTTCACTCTGTTCTCAGTAACAGTTTGATGAACATATTTTACCATTCCATCATTTTTTTTGCAAGGAAGAGAGGAAATGTGTTATACTGAGCTTACGTATGTATTGCTTACATAAGAATTATTTTTTATACAGGAGTACCATTTATCATGAAAAAATCAAGAATAACCACAGCACTTCTGGCTATTGGGATCTCCGCTTCCATGGTGTTCCAGACTCCAGTTTTCGCCACAGAAGAAACCGCTGTTGCTGTATCCTCCGGTATTACCACCAATGGGATCAGCGGATGGCCTCAGGGGCCTGAGATCACTTCCGCATCTGCCGTGATCATGGAAGATACTTCCGATACGATCCTCTATGCCAAGGATATGGACACCACGCTTTCTCCGGCCGGCGCAGTTAAGATCATGACCTGTCTTCTGGCACTGGAGAACAGCCAGCTTGACGATCAGGTTACCATGACAGAAACCGGTGTATCCGGTGTTACAGACGGAGGCGCTCATATTTCCTCACAGCTCGGAGAGGTATTTACCATGGAGCAGTGCCTTTATGCTCTGATGCTGGCCTCTGCCAATGACATTGCTCTCCAGGTCGCAGAACAGATCGGCGGATCTGTGGATGCCTTTGTCCAGAAAATGAACGACCGTGCCAAGGAGCTGGGATGTACCAATACGGTATTCACCAATCCTACCGGTCTCCCGGATGACAACCAGCATACCACAGCACATGATCTGGCTCTGATCATGCAGGCGGCTATCCGTAATGACAGCTTCCGCACCATCTCCGGAGCCACCTCCTATACGATCCCAGCTACCAATGTTTCCGGCGGTACCCGTAACCTGACAAGCTCTTTTACCATGACAGATCCTGCATCCGCTTCCTATTATGAAGGATGTATCGGCGGTCGTGAAAGTACCACCACTGCTTCCGGAAGCGTTCTTGTCACAGCTGCACAGCGAAACGGTACTACTCTGATCGCAGTAGTCATGAACGGAGCGACCGGTCAGACAGCCAACGAAGCGATCTCACTTCTGGATTACGGTTTTTCCAATTTCCAGCTTCTGGATCTCAGCGAGGATGATTTTCACATCCTGTCCGGCGGCACTGTAATGGTTCCATCCGGCGCGACCGCAGACGACCTGACTACGGAAGATACGGAATCTGATGGTCAGATCTTACGCACCTATTCCTTTGGCGGAACTCAGGTGGGAACTGCAGTTGTCGAGGATCCCTCCCAGGAAAGCTCCTCCGATGTACTGGAAAATGATGAAAACATGGATTCTGCAAAAGCTTATTCCGAATCCAGATCCCAGATCCCGTATTTTGCCATTGGCGGTGTGGGCATCCTGCTCCTGATCCTTCTGCTGTGGCGCATGATCCGGATCATCCGTTCCTGATCTTGGTCCCCAGGCGGATATACTTCAGAATTAAAAAATCCCTCCTATGTACCGGTCATATCCGGATACATAGAAGGGATTTTTTTCTGCCATCTCACCCATCGGGGTGTCAGCCATAAAACGGAACTACCAGGAAGATATAGCATAAAAACGGCGAAGCAGCCAGAAGTGCTGTCAGGACCCGGTATATCCACATTCTGATATTTTCCTTTTTTACAAAACGCTCAAGCAGACGATTCCAGCCGGCTGTCACAAAATACATGGCCGGATACAGTGCCGGCATGATATAACGTCCCTGTGCCTGGTTGTCACTATAATATACATAATACATAAACAGACCCACAGGGATCAGGATCAGAAGGATCAGCAGCAGATGAAAGATCCCTTTTCTGTCCCATTTATCGTACACGGTTATTGTTTTTATCTTCAGCTTTTCACTTCCTGCTGCTTTTCGTTCTTTTACCACAGTACGTTTCTTCGGATAAAACATTCCCAGCATGGTTAAAATACCGATCCCACCCATTCCAAAGAACAGGAAATATGCCTTGCTCACACTATAAGGCATATAGATCTGCATCAGGCCAAAGGTTCCTATAAAACTTACCAGCACTGTCAACAGCCAGTTATGCTGCCAGCCCGGATCCTGATACAGAAGGATATCCTTCCATGACCAGTTCAGCTTCTCCGGTGTGGGGTATCTGGACGGCCTGTAATCAACAGCCGCATATTTTTCCGCACACTGTGCACAGGCTTTTCTTCCGATAAGATCTCCGTCATAGAGAACGGCATTTCGTATAAACCACCAGCCGCATAAGGCAAAGGTTACTGCCGCGATCACGATCCCTCTCCGGAGCAGAAATGCAACTCTCTGTTTTACCGGCTCTTCCCTGCACAGAAGGACTGTCAGGCAGAAAAACAGAAAGCTGCATAAGATCCATCCGTAGGCATTATAGTAGGACAGTGCACAGACTGCCATTCCAACAGCCAGAAGGATCGAATTTCTGAAGCTCCAGTCTCCCGCTTCCAGATAACAGGACCAGGAATACAGGATCATCGCCATGGATAAAAGCGCCAGGGAATCCGTGTTTACATATGTTCCCAGAAACAATGCCTGCGGCATAAAGCCTGCCAGTACGGCAAACAGCCATCTTCCCTCTTTCGGAAAAAGCTTTCCGGATGCTTTCACCACAAAATATACCGCTCCAGTCACAAAGAGCACATCTGCCATCCTCGCCGCATGGAGTAATCCGTCTGCAGATGCATGGAACAAACCTGCGATCCCCATAAATACAGCAGATACCATATAGGAAAGGATCGGATAATAGGCATAGGAAATCCCCCATGTCGCATCACGGATGGTTGGCTCATCTCCAAGAGGCAGCTTTCCCGGATGCTCATGAAGATACTGTGCCACCATGTAGCGCATTTTTTCATCGGGGCCTGCCCCCAGGGGCTGCATAAACGCCCATGCAGTCAGGAGCAGAAATGCTGCCAGGATAAGAACCCCTGCCTGAACACTCTCATCCTTCCAGATTTTTTTCTTTTCCAAAATATAACCTCCTATATCCGCTTCAGAGAGAAATCCTGGCTCTCCAGTGTAAGGTTCGGATTATAGTAAGGATCTCCGTCACGGAGGATCTCCGGCCAGTGCTTCTCAAAGGAAGCGATCTCGCGGTTAAATCTTGCCACCTTCTCCGGTGTATCCTCAAGACCTCTGGATTTGGATTCATAGTGATAAAGCTCCGCATAAGGATTGTATACAACCAGATATCCGGCTTTTCCCAGACGAAGGCAAAAATCTATGTCATTAAAGGCAACCTGAAATTCCTCACTTAATCCGTGAACCTTATCAAAGGCCTCACGCTTCACCATCATGCAGGCTGCGGTTACAGCGCTGTAATCCTGGGCACAGATGATCCTGTGGCAGTATCCGGTAGCGTCTCTCTTCTGCTGCACAAAGCAGTGTCCCGCAATACCGCCGAAGCCAACGACTACTCCTGCATGCTGCACGGTATCATCCTCATAATAGAGCCGCGCTCCTACAGCTCCCACATCCGGTCTCATACAGTATCCCAAAAGCTGCTCCAGACAGTCCGGGCTGATGATCTCCGTATCATTGTTGAGAAGAAGCAGATAGTCACCCTTAGCATGAGCAGCTCCGAAATTATTGATGGCAGAATAGTTGAAAATACCATCCCAGTACACCACATGGGCTTTCGGATTGGATGCTTCCAGCTCTTTATAGTAGGCAAAGGTCTCATCCTCCGTACTGTTGTTCTCTACGATCACATACTCATAATTGCGGTAAGTTGCCTTTTCTTCAATGGAATCAATACATCTCTTCAGATCATCGATGTGATCCTTGTTTGGGATGATGATGGAGATCAGCGGTTTTTCCTCCCAGAGGAATTTTGTACGGTAAAGTCCAAGATATTCACCCTTTTCGATTTCCACCGGAACTCCGAGCCTGTCATAATGAGCCTTGATGGCACGTGCTCCTGCATCAAAGGCATACATCTTGCTTTCCGGATTCTCTGCTGTGGAATCCTCATGGCATCTCCAGTGATAAAGGATCCTGGGGATATGATGGATCTGCTCTCTTCCCGCAGCTTCCACACAGCGGAACACAAAATCATAATCCTGTGCACCGTCAAATTCCTTTTTCAGCATTCCGATCTGATCCACGATTTCTTTTTTTACGACAAAAAGATGACAGATGTAGTTTACTGTACACAAAAGATCAATATTGAAGTCCGGTTTGAAATGCGGCTGAAAGAATTTGTGCCCGTCCATGGACATCTTATCTTCATCGGAATACAGAACCTTAAGCTCCGGATCCTCATTCAGCGCTTTCACACACCGGAACAAGGCGTCCGGCGTCAGCTCATCATCATGATCTGCAAACACGATAAAATCTCCTGTTGCCGCTTTCATGGCCGCATTGGTATTCTCTGCGATCTGAAGTGCCTGGTCGTTGCGGATCACACGGATCCTGTCATCACTTTTTTCCAGCCTGTTCAGATAATCGGTAAGAGGAGAATCTGCTCCGCTTCCGTCGGAAAGACAAAGCTCCCAGTTCCCGTAGGTCTGGGCTTCTATGGAATCTACCAGCTGCTGTAGATATTTTTCCGGTGTTTTGTAAAGCGGGATCACAATACTGAATTTTGGATTCCTGGAAAATTTCGTTTTTCTTTCTTCTGCAAGCTCTGCCTTGTCCGGCAGATGCTTCACGATCCATTTGGAATAATCCACCGGACGGTTTTTACGGTCCAGCACCTTTCCAAATACCTTTCCGGTAAGGGCTGCTGCCCCGTGAAGC
>ULVK01041793.1_pt1 | contig 13270 bp, 8 predicted proteins | sample 1959311 | NCBI WGS metagenome assembly ULVK01 (sample SAMEA4835783, study PRJEB28245) | human gut metagenome | biome: gut microbiome; material: fecal sample | place: Denmark | collected 2008 | reverse complement strand
CAGCCATTGTCAAGCGACTCATGGCAAGCGAGTTTTCCGACCGCCTGTTCATCATTGAGCGTTCCGGAAAGCTTGGGTTGGGTACGGCCTACATTACAGGATTCAAATGGGCGCTCCAGCACGACTATGAATACATATTCGAGATGGACGCTGATTTCAGTCACGATCCGGCAGATCTGCCACGCCTTTATGCGGCGTGTCATGACGAGGGCTACGATCTTGCCATCGGTTCGCGCTATGTCAGCGGAGTGAATGTCGTGAACTGGCCGATGAGCCGTGTGCTCATGAGCTATTTCGCATCGCAGTATGTGCGTTTTGTCACCGGCTTCAAGGTGCATGATACCACCGCCGGTTTCAAGTGCTATCGCCGTCGTGTGCTCGAGACAATACCTCTCGACGAAGTGCGTTTCAAGGGTTACGGCTTCCAGATAGAGATGAAATACACAGCCTATAAGATTGGATTCAAGATTAAGGAAGTGCCGGTAGTCTTTGTCAACCGCCGTGAAGGCACGAGCAAGATGAGCGGTGGTATCTTCGGCGAGGCATTTTTCGGCGTGATGCGTTTGCGCTGGGACGGCTGGTTCAGGAAGTATCCGAAGATAGCTAAATAATGAAGATAAACGATATAAAGTCCGTATATGGCGCCTTGCCACAATGCGGCGCTCTTATCCAGGCTTTAGGTCAGGATTCTGTTCGGACGCTCTTTTTGCAGGGATTGTCGGCTTCTGCCGCACCGGTATTGTTTTCCACTGTTGCTGGAAAAATCTGTAAGACAGTAGTGTTCATACTTCAGGATGCCGACGAAGCCGGTTATTTTTATCACGATCTTACGCAGATAATGGGACAGGACGACGTGCTTTTCTTTCCGTCGTCCTACCGTCGTGCCGTGAAATACGGCCAGCGCGACGCAGCCAGCGAGATATTGCGCACCGAGGTGCTCAGCCGTCTGTCTCGCCGAAAGACCGAGAAGAATTCGTCGTTATACATTGTCAGTTGTCCTGAAGCGGTGAGCGAGCTTGTCGTTTCAAAGAAAAGACTTGACGAACGCACGCTCACTCTGTCTGCCGGACAGACTGTCGATCTTGTCGGTGTGCAGCGTACATTGCGTGATTTCGGTTTTTCCGAGGTCGATTATGTTTACGAACCGGGACAGTTCGCGGTGCGCGGCAGCATCATGGACGTATATTCTTTCAGTTCGGAATGGCCTTTCCGTATCGATTTTTTCGGCAATGAGATAGACACTATACGTACCTTCGAGGTGCAGGATCAGCTCTCGCGCGACAAACGGGACACCGTAGAAATAGTGCCGGAACTGGCGCGTATGACTGATGAGAAGATGCCGCTCACATCGTTTCTTCCTTCAGACACCATTCTGGTTGTGAAGGATATGATGTATCTGCGCGACACTGTCTCACAGATATACAAGGACGGTTTCTCCTCGCAGGCCATCACGGAGCGGCTTGAAGGAGCTACTGAGGCCGAGCAGGACCAGATAATGCGCGACATGAGACGTGAGAACCAGCTGGTCAGCGGAACTCGTTTCGCGGAGGAGACCGAGGCTTTCAGACGTGTGGAAATAGGTCATAAGCCCACCGGAACGCCTGATGCCACCATCAAGTTCAATATCACTCCGCAGCCGCTTTTCCACAAAAACTTTGATCTTCTCACCCGTTCGCTTGAGGATTATCGCCTCATGGGCTACAAGCTATACATATTTGCCGACAGCGAGAAACAGACAAAACGTCTGCGCGACATATTCGACAGCGAAGAGATAAAGGCTCGCAACTACGATATAAAGTTCGAGCCTGTGGATAAGACTTTGCACGAAGGATTCGCCGATAACGACTTGCACGTGTGCTTCTTTACCGATCATCAGATATTCGACCGTTTCCATAAGTACAGCCTGCGCAGCGATACTGCACGCTCGGGCAAGATGGCTCTCACCATGAAAGAGCTGCAAGAGATGGAGCCGGGCGACTTCATCGTGCATGTCGATTTCGGTATAGGAAAGTTCGGCGGACTTGTGCGCGTGCCGACGGGTGACTCATACAAGGAGGCAATACGCATCATATATCAGCACGGTGACATTGTTGACGTGTCGATACATTCGCTTTACAAGATATCCAAATACCGTCGCAACGGAGCAGGTGACCCGCCGCGTCTGAGCACGCTTGGCACGGGAGCATGGGAACGTTTGAAGGAACGCACCAAGAAACGGATAAAGGATATTGCGCGCGACCTCATAAAACTATATGCCAAACGCCGTCATGAGAAGGGCTTTGCGTTCAGTCCCGACACGTTCATGCAGCACGAACTGGAGGCTAGCTTCCTATATGAGGACACGCCCGATCAGCTCAAGGCCACGCAGGAGGTGAAGGCCGATATGGAGAGTCCGCGCCCTATGGACCGCCTGGTGTGCGGCGACGTTGGCTTCGGTAAGACCGAGGTGGCCGTGCGTGCCGCCTTCAAGGCTGCCTGTGACAACAAGCAGGTGGCTGTGCTCGTGCCTACCACGGTGCTGGCTTTCCAGCATTACCAGACCTTCCGCGACCGTCTGCGCGATTTGCCGGTGCGCGTCGATTATCTCTCTCGTGCACGTTCGGCCAAGCAGACACGTCAGGTCATCGAGGATCTCAAGGCCGGAAAGATAGACATTCTCGTGGGAACACACAAACTGATAGGCAAGTCTGTTGTTTGGCACGACCTCGGACTGCTCATCATTGATGAGGAACAGAAGTTCGGAGTATCGACAAAGGAGAAGCTGCGCAAGCTGAAAACCAACGTCGATACGCTCACTATGTCTGCCACACCTATACCGCGCACCCTGCAGTTCTCGCTCATGGGAGCACGCGATATGAGCATCATACGCACTCCGCCACCAAACCGTTATCCTATACAGACGGAGCTTGCAACCTTCGGTCATGAGATAATAGCCGACGCGATAAACTTCGAGATGAGTCGCAACGGACAGGTTTATTTTGTCAACGACCGCATATCCAATCTGCCGGAGATAGCAAATCTCATACACAAATATGTGCCCGACGCCCGTGTGGCGATAGGTCACGGACAGATGAACCCTGACGAATTGGAGAAGATTCTCATGGGATTCATGAATTATGATTACGATGTGCTGCTCTCCACAACAATTGTGGAGAACGGTATCGACATATCCAATGCCAATACCATTATAATAAACGACGCTCACCGTTTCGGTTTGTCGGACCTTCATCAGATGCGCGGACGTGTGGGACGTTCCAACCGCAAGGCGTTCTGTTATCTGTTGGCGCCGCCCAAATCGGCACTCACTCCTGAGGCGCGCCGCCGTCTCGAGGCTCTGGAGACATTCTCCGATCTTGGCAGCGGATTCAATCTGGCCATGCAGGACCTCGACATACGTGGCGCGGGTAACCTGTTGGGAGCCGAGCAAAGCGGATTTATGGAAGACTTGGGATATGAGACCTATCAGAAAATTTTGAATCAGGCGGTCACCGAACTGAAGAACGATGAGTTCGCCGACATATATGCCGAAGAGATTGCCGACGGCAGACAGCTATCGGGTGACGACTTTGTGGAGGACTGCGCCGTGGAGAGCGACTTGGAGATGTACTTCCCCGACACCTACGTTCCTGGCAGCAGCGAGCGCATGTTGCTCTATCGTGAGCTTGACAACATAATCGATGACCGCGAGCTTGACGCCTATCGTCAGCGGCTCATCGACCGTTTCGGTCCTGTGCCTCACGAGGGAGAGGAACTCCTGCAGGTGGTTCCGCTGAGGCGTCTGGGCAAGCGTCTGGGCTGCGAGAAACTCATATTGAAGCAGGACAGCATGCGCATGCAGTTCGTTTCCAACACGGCCAGCGCATACTACAAGAGCCAGGCATTCGACAAAGTGCTGCGCTACATAGGCAACAATCCGCGTCGTTGCAATCTGAAAGAGATTTCAGGTAAGCACATAATGATAGTTTCCGGTGTGAAGACTGTGGGCGATGCTGTGGCGGTGTTGCGCGAGATCGACAGTTAAACAAAAGCGGCAACCCATAAGGGCTGCCGCTTTTGCATTTGGTATTGTTTTTATTTCTTCATCTTGAAGTCCGTTATTGCCGGGCGCGGACCTTCGTTCACGATGGTCTGACTGTACTCCTTGCCGAAACGGTTGGTGAACACCACCTTTATGTTGCGGTATCTTCCTGTTGGCTTTGCCCTGAAGAGGTGACGCGTCTTGCACATCTGTGCCGGCAGAGGCTTTGTGCGAAGGAACATCTCGTCGTCGTCGCTGAACTGCTCCATGCGTCCCATATACTTTCCGTCCTGATACCAAACCACTCGGCAATGAGTATCCCAGTCCCATATATTGGCCACAACGAATGTGTTCTGCGTACGGAACTCGCCCACCTTATATACACGCATCTGATACTCCGGCGGGCGATTTGTGCCCTTATAGCTCCATTTTATGTTTGTTCCGTCGATGTCGGCTATCAGATATCCGTTGGGCGATCCGCAGCGGTTCATGTTGCTTGTCCACCATGCTCCGCACGCCGCTCCTATGTTGTGCTGATAAAGTTTGTCGGTAACAACCACATTCTCATAGAAGTGAGTATGTCCGCAGAACACGTGCACATTGCGCCCTGCCAGTACGGCTTTCAGTTCCTCGGCGTTGGTTATGTTGTCCTTCTTCTCGTAATTGTTCCACACCGGTGCGTGCATGTTTATCAGAATGAGCATGCTGTCGGGCACATAGCTGAGGTCTTTTTTAAGCCATTCTATGTCGGCCGGCATGATAGTCTCCTCATATTTGTGGTTTCCCTTGTAGTTGATGTTGTTGATCGTTATCACGTGCACCTTTCCGATGTTGAACGAGTAGTTCAGCGGTCCGAACTGGTTACAGAAGTTCTTCTCGGCGTAATTCACCGCGCCCGGTTTCAGATTCACCGCTCCGGCGTATGCTTTGTTGAAGTCGTGGTTGCCGATGCACTGGAAAGCCGTCAGTTTGTTGCTTCGCAGTGAAGCCTCGAAACTCTTCAGGAATGGCATATTGTCGAACACGAGGTCGCCCAGTGTCACCGATATCACCTCGCCCGTGCGTCTCAATGAGTCGGCGCTGTGCATTATGTCCTTCACTGTTTCCGTTTTCCATCGTTTCTGGTCGGAGATGGTTCGCAGCTGTGGGTCTGAAATAGCGATGTAGTGGAAGCGTGTTACGGGTTTTGTGCGTTTGTTGAGTACGAATGTGTTCTGGGCACTCTTCATGGCCGTGCGCACGTCTTTGTAGAAACCGCGCGCTATGCCGTTGACAGCCGGAAGCACATATCCGGCCGGTGTGCTGATGCTTATGAATTTGCTTGTAAGTGTGTCTGTCGGCAGTGTCCAGGCTCCGTTCTTGTCGGTTGTGGTGAAGTTTGTTCCGTTGTTCACCACTACTCCTTTTATGCCGTGTCCGTCTGCGTCTTTCACGTATCCCTTTATTGTTATCGACGTGGTATCTCCGGCTTTCATGCTCATAAGGCCAAGCGTCAGAAAAAGGTATAACAACAGTCTCTCTTTCATATATTTTGAATATTATATTGGTTTGTTGTCATTGTGAGAACAGGGTGTGGCGGCCTTCCGTCCCATTGTTCAATGCAAAGATAATTATTATTTTTTTCAAAACATTTTCTTTAGTGTTAAGATGTTGTCAGTATTGTTTGTAAAAAGGATGAAAGGTGGCGTATGGTGTCTTTCGGGCGTGTGTGTTTGAATAATTATGTAGTTATGAAAGGTGTTTAAAGTGGCGATGTATTGATGTTGCTAATATATAGCGCATTGTTGCAATGCGCTGTTTACCATTTTGTGCTTTTATTATGTGACCGAAAGTCTTTTATTGTATGAAAGAGGTAGTGAAAAGTCAGAAAAATTGCTAAAATATTTGTATTTATGAGTTTATGTTTATATTTTTGCAATGATACATAATATTTTATCATGAAAGGAATGAATTTGCGCATTTCGCGGATAAATCTGCCTAAACATCCTACTATGTGGGGAATTGGCAGTCTGGGAAATATAAGCGGAAGCTATGTTTCTTTTGGAAGATATATGAAAGGACGTGATGCGAAAGCCTTGCAAAGCGACTGGCAACAGATAGGAGCTGATATGCGTATGGCTCTTAGTAAAAGAAGAAAATAAAATATTATGGATAGAGCCAAGGAAACCAATCCGGATAAGATTAGTAAAGAACGTAAAGTTACTGATGTGCCGGTAGATCTGAATGCTGTTTTAGAAAGTCTGCCGGAGGATAAGCGTGACGTTATTATGTCAGCCATGTATGCCATTGAGCAGAAAAGTTACAGCGGACCATTGCCGGCTCCAGAGGATTTTGCTGAATACGAAAAGATATTGCCAGGTTCTACTGACAGAATATTGAAGATGGCAGAGAAACAGGTTGACCACCGTATTTCTTCGGATAATAAAATCATTGATAACACCTACAGGCAAAGTGGCAGAGGACAGATTCTCGGTGCGATACTCGTAGTAATGTTCGGAGTTATAAGTCTGATACTCGGACTTACCGGACACGACAGCCTTGCCAAGTATATTGGTGTGACAACTGTTATTGGGTTGGCAGTTGTTTTTGTATTGAATAAAATACCGCTTCAGAATGATAAGAAAATAGATGACTGATTAGTATATATATGAAAAGTAAAGCGGCAGATTCTAATAGAGTCTGCCGCTTTATTTGTTTTTATATGGAGTATGTGTTCCTGTCTGGTTTCACATACCTGTTGTGTATGTTCTGCTGAAAGTGTTACGGTTGTTTCGATTTTATCACTTTCGTTTGGATATGTCTGTGAATGTAGTTGTCATCAGTCCAGTTTCGGCACATCCGCCAGATAGCTCTGTATCTCCTCGTCGCTTATCTCGTAGTTGGTAAGGTCACCGTTGAGATAGTTGTCATACGACGGCATGTCGATGAGTCCGTGGCCGCTGAGGTTGAAGAGTATCACTTTCTGCTCGCCGGTCTCCTTGCATTTCTTTGCCTCGCGTATGGTTGCCGCTATTGCGTGGCAGCTTTCCGGTGCCGGAACTATGCCTTCCGTGCGCGAGAAGATGATGCCCGCCTCGAACGATTCGAGCTGCGGAATGTCCATGCCGCGCATCATTCCGTCCTTGAGCAGCTGCGATATTATTACTCCCGCACCGTGGTAGCGCAGTCCGCCGGCGTGTATGTTGGCAGGTTTGAAGTCGTGACCCAGTGTGAACATCGGCAGCAACGGAGTGTAGCCGGCCTCGTCGCCATAGTCGTAGAGGAACTTGCCGCGTGTGAGCTTAGGACAGCTCGACGGTTCGGCTGCGATGTAGTCGGTCTTGCGTCCTTCGAGAATGGTGTGGCGCATGAACGGGAAGGCTATGCCGCCGAAGTTGCTGCCACCTCCGAAGCATGCAATGATGGTGTCGGGATATTCGCCCGCCATAGCCATCTGTTTCTCGGCTTCAAGGCCTATGATGGTCTGGTGGAGTGCCACATGATTGAGCACCGAGCCGAGCGTATATTTGCAGTTGGGGGTTGTTGTGGCAAGCTCTATGGCTTCGGATATTGCAGTGCCGAGCGAACCGGAGTTGTTGGGGTCGCGCGTTATGATGTCCTTGCCGGCACGTGTTGACATAGACGGCGAGCCGGTGACGGTGGCACCGAATGTGCGCATGAGTATTCCGCGGTAAGGTTTCTGCTGGAGTGTTATCTTCACCTGATAGACGGCAGCCTCGAGTCCGAACACTTTGGCAGCGTAGCTCAGGGCTGCGCCCCACTGTCCGGCGCCCGTCTCGGTGGTGACATTGGTCACGCCCTCCTCGCGGCAGTAGTAACACTGGGGCAGGGCGGAGTTTATCTTGTGTGAGCCGAGCGGGTTCACGCTTTCGTTCTTGAAGTATATGTGGGCAGGAGTGTCGAGCGCTTTCTCCAGGGCATAGGCACGCACGAGCGGTGTGGCGCGGTAGTATTTGTACATATCGAGCACCTCCTCAGGTATATCTATCCAGGCATGTTCGGTGTCGAGTTCCTGTTTGCTGCATTCCAGACTGAATATGTGTGCGAGGTCTTCAGGTGTCAGCGGCTTTTTTGTAGCCGGGTTAAGTGGAGGCAGGGGCTTGCTTGGCATGTCTGCCTGAATGTTGTACCACTGTGTGGGGATTTCAGACTCTTGTAATAGAAAACGTTTTTGTCTGTTCATTTTTACTGTTTTTTTAAGTGTGCAGTTGCAAATGTAACGAAATTATTTATAAAAAGCTACAGATTGATGATAAAATAGTTAACTTTGTATCTGTTTATGATTATAATATACACTTTATTTGCATATTTCCTGATTTTGCTGTTCATAAGCCATGTTACAGGCCGCAGGGCAGACAACAGCACTTTCTTCAGTGGCAACAGACGGTCGCCGTGGTATATGGTGGCCTTCGGTATGATAGGCGCGTCTATATCGGGCGTCACGTTCGTGAGCGTTCCCGGCATGGTATTGACAAGCGACATGACATACATCCAGACCTGCATAGGTTTCATCTTCGGCTATTTTGCCGTGGCGTTTATCTTGTTGCCGGTTTATTACAGGCTACGGCTGACAACAATATATTCTTATCTCGACCGCAGGTTAGGGCGGCAGGCATACAGGACCGGCGCCGCTTTTTTCATCTTGTCTAAGGTCGTAGGCTCGGCGGTACGATTCTATGTGGTGTGCGCCATACTGCAACGCTTCGTGCTCGACGCCCTGGGCGTGCCGTTCGTGGTGACGGTTGTGGCCATGGTGGGGCTCATCTGGCTATACACCCGGCGCGGAGGCATAAAGACACTCGTGTGGACAGACACGTTTCAGACGCTCTGCATGTTTGCCGCCCTGATACTTATTATATATAATGTGGCGCGACATCTGGGAATGAGCATGGGCGAGGCTGCCGACATGGTGGCTGCCGACAGTCACAGCCGGATATTCGTATTCGATGACTGGATGACGAAACAGAACTTCTGGAAGCAGTTCCTCAGCGGCATATTCATCGTGATTGTGATGACAGGACTGGATCAGGACATGATGCAGAAGAACCTCACGTGTAAGTCGTTGCGCGAGGCTCAGAAGGACATGTGCACTTATGGCTTCGCCTTCGTGCCTGCCAACCTGTTGTTTCTCTCGCTCGGTGTGCTGCTCGTAGCGCTTGCGTCGAAGGAGAGTGTGGCCCTGCCGACGTCGGGAGACGAGCTGTTGCCCATGTTCGCCGCCACGGGACAGATGGGCATGGCAGTGGTCGTGTTGTTCACGGTAGGGGTGGTGGCGTCGTCATTCTCGAGCGCCGACTCTGCCCTTACGGCTCTCACGACAAGCTGTTGTGTGGATCTTTGGTCGCGCCCCGACGACGAGAAGCTGCGCCGCAGGGTGCATTTCGGTGTGTCGGTGGCGTTTGTGGTGTTCATACTTTTGTTCCGTTCGCTCAACAGCACGAGCGTGATAGACGCGATATATGTGCTTTGTTCATACACATACGGACCTCTGCTGGGACTGTTTGCCTACGGCCTGCTCACCAGACGCGGTGTGTCCGGACGCCTGGTGCCGTGGATAGCGGTGGCCTCGCCGGTGGTCTGCTTTGCGGTGGACAGCCTTTCAAAGACGGCGTTCGGCTATACTTTCGGCTATGAGCTGCTGATGCTCAACGGTCTGCTCACCTTTGCAGGACTGTGGATAACGGGAAGAAAAGAAACTGACGTGAAAAATATGAATGTGGCGGAGACACGCTGAGGCAGTGAGAAAAGACGGCGGGGTGGAGCCGGACCTATTCAGGCGGTGCCGCCAACGTCACATAATAAGTAAAAGAAAAGGCAATGTCCCGATGTAGGGCATTGCCTTTTTGCATATTTATTTGTTGATATTTCTATTGTCGCGTGGCCGTGGATGATTATCCTGTGGGCCGCTTGTGTGGCGCGCAGACGTGCCCGACGGTTATTTGCCGGCGGCTGCGAGATAGCGCTCAGCCTCAAGAGCGGCTTTGCATCCAGAGCCTGCTGCCACGATGGCCTGACGATATACGGAGTCGGCGCAGTCGCCTGCGGCGAACACTCCAGGTATCTTTGTGCGCGGAGTGCCGTCTATGGTCTGTATGTATCCGGCCTCGTCGAGGTCGAGCCACTCACGGAACACGTCGGTGTTGGGCTTATGGCCGATGGCGAGGAAGAATCCGTCGATGGGCAGATCGTAGCGTTCCTCGTCGGGCTCGCCTTTGCGTTTCACCACGTGAGCACCTTCCACGCCGCTTTCGCCGTAAAGACCCACGGTGTTGTGTTCGTAGAGTATCTCTATCTTATCGTTGTTCTCCACACGGCGCTTCATTGCCTCTGATGCGCGCAGATAAGGCTTGCGCACAATCATATACACCTTGTTGCACAGATGTGAGAGATAGTCGGCCTCTTCGCACGCAGTGTCGCCGCCGCCTACGACAGCCACTGTCTTCTTGCGATAGAAGAATCCGTCGCATGTGGCGCATGCGCTCACTCCCAGTCCGTTGTATTTCTTCTCGTCGTCGAGACCGAGATATTTGGCGCTCGCTCCGGTAGCGATAATCACCGTGTCGGCCTCAATCTCGTCGCCGCGGTCGGTGGTGAGCAGGTAGGGAGCCTTCGAAAGGTCGGCCTTAACGATTATTCCGTCGCGCACGTCGGCGTCGAAACGCTCTGCCTGGTTGCGCAGATCCATCATCATCTGGTTGCCGTCAACGCCCTGCGGATAGCCGGGGAAGTTGTCGACCATGGTTGTCTGTGTGAGCTGACCGCCCGATTGCAGACCGCAGTAAACCATAGGATGCAGATTGGCGCGTCCGGCATAGATGGCCGCTGTGTATCCGGCCGGTCCGCTGCCGATGATGAGACAGCGTGTATGTTCTCTGTTTGCCATAATCTTAAAGAAGTTCTTCTATTTGTTTTGCTATGTTTTCGATGCTTTCTGTCGGCTCGAAGCGTGCCACGACCATACCTTTCTTGTTGATGAGGAATTTGGTGAAATTCCATTTTATGTCGGGTTTCTGTTTGTAGTCGGGGTCTGCTTCTGAAAGCATTTTCTCAAGAACCGGAGTGAGCGGATGGCTCTCGTCCCATCCGGCGAAGCCTTTCTGCTGTTGCAGGAACTTGTATAATGGGTCGGCGTCGTCGCCGTTTACCTTCAGTTTTTTGAAGCGTGGAAACTCTGTTCCGTATGTGAGCTTGCAGAAGTTGTGTATTGATTCGTCTGTGCCCGGTGCCTGCTGACCGAACTGGTTGCAGGGGAAGTCGAGTATTTCGAAACCTTGTGAGTGATATTTTTCATAGAGTTTCTCAAGCTCTTCGTATTGTGGGGTGAAACCGCATTTGGTCGCGGTGTTTACAATGAGCAGCACTTCGTTGGCATACTCTTTCAATGATACGTATTTTCCTTTTCTGTCTTTTACTGAGAAATCGTAAACGGTTTTCATTTTTTTTGTGTTGATTTGTCTTTGTCTGGCAAAGATAAGGATTTTATATGATTAAGAATAATGCTTTTGGCATAATTTAATCTAAATGATAGGAATTTCCTCTTAAAGTTTAGGGAAATTCCTATTAACAAATATGAAAATTACCATTGTGTCGTATTATATATTTAAATATCTTTGCAGTAGAATAAAAACAATAAAAAACATACAGCTATGAAAAATCTGAAACTCTTGTTGGCAGCTCTCGTTTTCGGAGCGTTGCCGTTATCGTTTACAAGTTGCGATGATCCTTGGGGATGGGATTATTACGATTATTATGGAGACTGGTATGATGATTACGACTGGTATGACGACGCGTTCGATTATGGCACCGATCGTATGCAGCTCATGGCAAACACTCTGCGCGGTCATTGGGAGGGAACAATGAGAAACGAATATACCGACGACTACGGGCAGCGGGTGTATGTGGATATGTATGTTTATTTCGAGTTCGACCAGTATAATAGCCGCTCACTGAACGGACGCGGACGTGAGGTGGACTATGTGGGCAACGAGAGTCAGGAGTTGCGCTTCGCGTGGTATATAGATCCGCGGACCGGAAACATAAATATAAGATATGACAACAGCGGATATACATTCGTGCTCGACTCGCGTGGAAACAGTCAGACTTCAGGATTCAGTCTCGACGATGATTACTTCAGCGGTGTGATGGAGGGCGTGAACAACGACGAGCTGATATATTTCGACTGCGCACGCACGACATGGGCAAAGCCGTCACTGCCGTTTACGACTCAGAAAAAGGCCGCTGCGGCAAACGACAGCGTGAAATTGAAATATACGGATAACCTGAAGTTCAGAAGCAGACAATAGGATGCAGGCCGGTGTGATGCGGGCAACGGGTATCCGGAAAATAAGGCCGTTCGGGCGGAGGCAGATAGAAGGGAAATGCTGTAAAGTCCGGACGGCATAGCGAAAGAGCCGGAACGGAATGATGAAAGAGTCCGGATAATGCCGGGAAACGGAACATATCGATGCAGGATAAAGTCTGTCTTGAGGCATAAGACGGAAATTCTTCTGACATAAGAAAAGACGTATCGGAATATGAGAAACCCGTATCTGAGTGTAAGAAAGCCTGTATCTGAGTGTAAGAAACCTTGTCTCGAGTCCTTAAACGTCAGCTGTCGGAATCTGGAACGGACTGTATGGAAGACGCTAAAGGCTGATGACGTGATAAGGCACACGGGTAACGGAAAGTCCGGACGACGTATAATCCGCGTCAGAACGGAGCGGAAGATGGTTAAGTTAAGAGTATAAAGGCAACGGGCAGGAACGTGTTTGAGTTTCTGCCCGTTATTTTTTATGTGTCATTATGGATTATCGTGTGCTACGGTGTGCCGCTGTTCCTGACTCATTGGTAGATTCGCGGGGATTGGATTTATTCATTAAGAGCAACAGAATGACGGAAAATGTTTATGCAATGCGTGGGAGACAAATTATGAAAGGACATATTATTGCGTGGCGATAAACCGGTATTACCGCGAGCGGTAAATCGTCACCGCACGTCAGACCCATAGCTTTTCGTGCTTTTTCTTATGCCTGATACCGGTGTGTTAGTGAAAACCCGCGGGACGAATTTACAATTTTTCTTGACTAAATTTTGACAAAATATTTTCGCAAAAGAGATGTGAAGGAATGTTAAATCAGACCTTACAAAGGCTGTTTCGGTATTAATCGTCTTTTATTATACCCCATAACATAGTCCGAAATCACTCGTTTTGCTTTCCGATAATGCCCGTTTCGCAGTCTGAAAAAGCCTATT
>ULVK01059212.1_pt1 | contig 13444 bp, 6 predicted proteins | sample 1959311 | NCBI WGS metagenome assembly ULVK01 (sample SAMEA4835783, study PRJEB28245) | human gut metagenome | biome: gut microbiome; material: fecal sample | place: Denmark | collected 2008 | reverse complement strand
CGGCTGCGGCGGCTTTAAAGAAGCCTTAAGCAAGTATGTTTGCGCGGACGGCAAATGCTATGCCGATGTTTTCATCAACACTATAAAATTTTCACTGTTTAGCATCCGTGCCTGCGCACTTGATGATTTGACCAAGCTCAATATCACGGTACTGCAGGCCTATACCTTGTATCGTTCATATCAGGAATGGTACGAAAATTTCGATGGCATGAGTGCCGTAGAGGTGGCGTACAGCGTGAGCTTGCCGGAATTTGATGGTATTATCCATAGCTGCCCTGTGACGACGATGGAGCGTGATGCTGAGGGCAAGCAGGTTACGCAGACGATTGCTGAGCGCATGAATATGTTGGTGCGCAAAGCCAAAAAGCTGGCACTTTTGCGCATCAAGCCGAACGCAGAAAAGAAAATCGCCATTGTTTTTCATAACCATCCGTCGACCAATTCCAACATCGGCAGTTGCTCAGCGATTGACAGTATTGAAAGCGTGCGTTTGCTGCTGCAGGACTTGCGGGATGCAGGTTATGTCGTTGACCATATTCCGGCGGACAGGCAGGAGTTTATTGACGAGCTGATTGCCGGTGCGACGAATGACAGGGACTACATGAGCGAAAAGCAGATTGATAATGCCGATGCCAAGCTCCTCGTCAGTGCCTACCGCGATTATTATAAGACACTGCCGGAAAAGGTACAGCAACGCTTGGAGCAGGATTGGGGCGAAGCACCGGGTGATGTATTCCTTTATGATGATTTTTTGCTGATTCCCGGCATGATGAATGGCAACATTTTTATTACGATGCAACCGCCGCGCGGATTTGGCGAGGATCCAGATAAAATCTATCATTCGCCAGACTGCGCGCCGACACACCATTATTTGGGCTTTTATCACTGGCTGCGCGATATCTGGGGCGCAGATGCTATGATGCATATTGGTACGCACGGCAGTTTAGAATGGCTTCCGGGCAAGGGTGTAGCGATGTGTGATGAATGCTATCCCGATATCTGTACCGGCGATTTACCTAATGTTTATCCCTATTGGGTTGTGGATACAGGCGAGGGCATACAGGCCAAACGCCGCAGTGCGGCCTGCCTCATCAGTTATCTCTCGGCGCCGCTTAGCATCAGCGGTGTGTATGATGAGCTGGCGGAGCTGGAAAAGGCTTTGGAGGAATATGTGCACTTTAAGGCTGATAATGATGCCGATTTGAGCGAGCCGATGGCACAAATCAGAGAGAAAGCTGCTGCTGCCGATCTTACAGACGAGGTACGTGAGGAGGATGCCGCTGATTTTGACGATTATGTAGGTCATCTGCACACATATCTGACGGATTTGAAGAATATGCAGATGACTACCGGCCTGCATATCATGGGTAATCCGCCGCAGGGCGAAAAACTTACGGAATATCTTTATGCACTGGTGCGCTTGGAAAATCCTGATATGCCGTCACTGCCCAAAACCTTGGCGCAGGCTTACGGCTACGATTATTACGAACTGATTGACAACAGCAGCAAGCTGTTGCCGGACGGTATTTTGAGCTATGGTATGCTGCTTGATAAAATCAACGGTCAATGCTTGGAGATTATCCGTCTGCTGCAAAATGATGGTTTCGTAGTCCACGAAGATAAATTACGTGCGTTGGAGTGCGTAAAATGCTGGGATGAAGCTGTACAGCAGAAGATAATTAAAATTGCCGGCTTTATCTGCGATAAGCTGTATCCCAGTCTGGCGCATACTACCTGGGAACGCAGCAACTGTATTCGTGCGCTGCAGTCAGAATATATTGAGCCTAGCGCCGGCGGTGCGCCTACGAGCGGAGGTGCCGAGATTTTGCCGACCGGACGCAATTTTTACGGCGTTGACCCGCAGTTGCTGCCTACTCCCGTAGCGTGGAAAATCGGTTCGCAGATGGCAGAGGACGTAATCAACAAGTTTGTGGCGGAGGAAGGGCGTTATCCCGAAAGTGTTGGTATTTTGCTGTGGGCAACCTATAACATGCGCTCTAATGGTCAGTGTATGGCGGAATTTATGCGCCTGATGGGCGTGCGTCCTGTTTGGCAGAAGGGAACCCTGAAGGTGACAGGCATCGAGATTATTCCGCTTGATGAGCTGAAGCGTCCACGTGTTGATGTTACCGGACGCATCAGTAGTCTGTTCCGTGATACGCTGCCGGGAGCAGTTTGCTGGCTGGATAAGGCAGTGCAGCAGGTGGCAGCACTGGATGAGAGCTTTGAAGACAACTTTGTGCGCAAGCATGTGGTGGAGGAATCTCAGCGATTAGAAAGCGAGGGCGTGGATAAGGAGCTGGCTTGGAGGCAGGCATCCTACCGCATTTTCGGCGACCCGCCGGGAGCGCATGGTGCGGGCGTGAGCGCACTTTTGGCTTCCCGCAATTGGGATGACCTAGGCGATATTGCTGATGTGTATGTGCGTTGGGGCGCGCATGTCTATGGCGAGGGCGAAAAAGGTCAGTACAGGCCGCAGCTGTTTACAGAGCGGATGGCAAAGCTGGAGGTTACTGTAAGCAATATTGATAACCGCGAGTCTAACTTGTTGAATTCCGATGATTATAACGCTTACCGCGGCGGCATGATTGCTGCAGTGCGTAATTTCAGCGGCAAGATGCCGAAAAACTATTGCAGTGACAGCTCTGACTGTCAGCATGTGGTGATTCGCACGCTGGCAGAGGAGGTCAAGCGCCTGTTCCGCGGTGAGGCAATTAATCCCAAATATATACGGGGCATGAAGGAGTTTGGCTATAAGGGAGCAGGCGATTTGGCAACATATGTTGACAATTGCTTCCAATGGGATGCTACCAGCGCTGTTATGGAGGACTGGATGTATGAAAAGTTTGCGGAAAAGTACGCTTTGGACAAAGATATGCAAAAATGGTTTGCTGAGGTTAATCCCTGGGCGCTGCGCAGACTGACGGAGGTTTTGCTGGAGGCGGAACAGCGCCGGCTGTGGAACGCCAAGCCGCAGACTAAGCAGTCACTGCAGGAGTTGTTGCTGAATATCGAAGGAGAAATCGAAGAACGCGGCGATGCATAAATTTTTTCACTAAACCGCTTGCGTGTATACCTAGTAGACACTGTATAATTAGATACATATTTTATTGATAGCTCTTTTTAATAAATGGAGGAATATAAATGAAACGTACTGCTGTATATCCTTTTACTGCGATTGTAGGACAGGAGGAAATGAAGCTGTCCCTGATTTTGAATGTTATTAACCCGGCTTTGGGCGGTGTTTTGATTAAAGGTGAAAAGGGCACGGCCAAATCCACTGCTGTACGCGCTCTCGCCGAGCTGCTGCCGCCGATGGCGGCTGTGCACGGCTGTCGCTTCCACTGTGACCCGCACAGCAGCCAGCTGTGTGATGACTGTACTGCCAAGCTGCAGGCAGAGGGCACCTTGCCGGAGGAAACCATCAATATGCGCGTGGTTGAGTTGCCTGTAAGTGCAACCGAAGACCGCGTTGTCGGTACATTGGATATTGAGCATGCAATTAAGCATGGCGAGAAAAAGTTTGAACCAGGTATTTTGGCGCAGGCCAACCGCAACATTTTATATGTAGATGAAATCAATCTGCTGGATGACCACGTTGTAGACGTGCTGCTGGATGCCGCTGCTATGGGCGTAAACACCGTTGAACGCGAGGGTGTTTCCTATTCCCACCCCGCACGCTTTGTGCTGGTTGGCACTATGAACCCCGAAGAGGGTGACATCCGCCCGCAGCTTTTGGACCGCTTTGGTCTGAGCGTTGTCGTTACCGGCGAGCATGACCCGCTGCAGCGCGTAGAGGTAATCAAACGCCGTCTGGCTTATGAAAACGATGCTGAGAGCTTCATTGCAGGCTATAAGGAAGCGCAGGAGGAGCTGGCAGAAAAAATTATCGCTGCCGGCAAGCTGCTGCCGGAGGTAACTATTGATGACAAGCTGCTGGAAACTGTGGCTAAGCTTTCTGTTGAGCTGGGTGTAGACGGTCACCGTGCAGATATTACCGTTATCAAGACAGCGCTGACCTTGGCTGCCTTCAACGGCCGCAAGCAGGCTAACCTTGATGACCTGAAGGAAGCAGCTAAGCTGGTGCTGCCGCACCGTATGCGCCGTCGTCCGTTTGAAGAGGGCGAGCTGGATTGGAATAAGGTAGAGAGCTTTTTGGCTGCCGAAGCCTAAGGAGCGTTGACTATGCTTAAAAATAATCTTTATCCCTTTGCTGCGGTGGTGGGGCAGGAGGAGGCAAAAAAGGCCTTGCTCATTGCTCTGGTCAACCGCAGAGCAGGCGGCCTGCTCATAGGCGGTGCCAAGGGTACGGCAAAATCCGTGCTGGCCCGCAGTGTGCAGAGTTTGATTGGTGCGCAAAGGATGCTGACGTTGCCGCTGAATGTAACAGAGGATATGCTTTTTGGCAGCATTGACCTGGAGGCTGCCGTGAGCTTGGGCGAAAAACGCTTTTCACCGGGCATTCTGGCACGTGCTACGGATAATATTCTTTATATTGATGAAGCTAATCTGCTGCGTCAGGAGCTGCTGACTGCGGCATTGGATGCTAACAGCGCAGGTATAAATAATGTAGAGCGTGACGGTATCAGCTGCAGCCATGAGGTGCGCACGACCGTTATTGCTACGATGAATCCGGAGGAGGGCACTCTGCCCGGACATATTCTGGACCGTTTCGGTATGTACGCAGATATGCAGGCACTGCAGGATATCGGTCAGCGCGTGGAGGTTATCCAACGTGCCTTAGCATATAGTAACAATACCCTTGCGTTTTGTGAGCAGTATGCGGAAGAAACTGCTGCCCTGGCAGCGAAGGTTAAGGCAGCGCGTGAGCTGCTGCCGCAGGTTGAGGTGAGCGATGCGATGCTGATGCTTGCCGCTCAGCTGTGCTCGCAGGCTTTTTGTGCCGGCCATCGTGCGGAAATTTATCTGCTCGAGGCTGCGCGCGCTATCGCCGCCCTGGCGGGGCGCACTTACGTGCTGCCGAAGGACGTGGAGGAGGCAGCGCAGTTCGTGCTGCCGCACCGTATGCGCAAGCCGCCAGAGCAACAGCCCGAGGAGCAGGAGCAACAGGACGATAACCAAAACGAAGAAGAAAACGAGCAGGATAACGAAGATAATCCTGACGATGAAAATAATGACGAGGACAACGAAGATAACCAGCTGCCGCCGCCACCGCCCTTGGATAACGGCGATGATGACGAAGATGACGAAGATGACGATGCTTCCGACGATGAGGACGAGGACGAGGAAAGCGACGAGGACGAGCAGCAGCAGGAGCGTAATGATAACACCTTGGCACCGGAGGAGCAGCTTGCCGATATCGACAAAAGCTTCCGCCTGCCGAAGATGCTGCTGGATTTGGGCAAGGACCGCAATGTGCGCCGCGGCAGCGGCAAGCGCAGCGTGACCAAGACTGACCTGAAGCAGGGACGTTATGTGCGTGCCGAACAGCCCAAGAGCAAGGTAACAGACCTGGCATTTGACGCTACTATCCGCGCGGCAGCGCCTTATCAGCGCCTGCGTGAGGATAACGGCTGTGCGCTGAACATCAAGGAAGAGGATTTACGCCAGAAGGTGCGCGAAAAACGCATCGGCAACACCTTCCTGTTTGCGGTGGATGCCAGCGGTTCCATGGGTGCACGTGAGCGTATGCGCGCCGTTAAAGGTGCCATTTTCTACATGCTGCAGGAGGCGTACCAAAAGCGTGACCGCGTAGGCATGATTGCCTTTCGTCGCGATAAGGCAGATATGCTGCTGCCGATTACACGTAGCGTGGACCTGGCGCAGAAGCGTCTGGCAGAAATGCCGACCGGTGGCAAAACGCCGCTGGCTGACGGACTGGCGCTGTCACTGCAGACGTTGGCAATGATGAACAAGCGTGACAGTGAGCTGGAGCCGCTTCTGATCGTTGTTACCGACGGACGCGCGAATGCCGTGCACGAGGGCGAAAAGGATCCTGTAGCAGCAGCAATCAGCATTGCTGAAAAAATCGCTAAGGCTAAAATTACTTCAGTAGTGATTGATACGGAAAGCGGTTTTATCAAGCTGGGCCTGGCAAAGAAGGTTGCCGCCGCCATGCAGGCCAATTATTATACGCTGCAGAAGCTGTCTAAGGAAAATATAATTCATATTGTAAGAAATTTGAATTAAAGATAAGAGTATAGTATACTAATAGGTATATTGAAATATAAAGGAGTGAAGTTTTCATGAAAAAGCTGATTGTTTTATTGATGACTTTATTTTGCTGTGCAACCGCTTTTGCTGCGGATGCAGACAAGAAGCCTGCAACTCAGGAGGGTATGAACTGGGAAATCAGCATGATGCCTAAACCGAGCGAAGAAGAACAGGAGCAGGCACGTTGGTCTATTGTTGTAGAAAATAACGTAGGTATTTATGCTTACGATATGGATTCTCTGACATTCAGCAAGGTTACTAACGGCCTGCCCGATAAAAATATTATTTCCGTTCTGACGAAAACCGTTTTTACCGATAAGGATATGCTGAAAAAGCTCAATGAAAAATACAAGGCTTCTCTGACTAAAAAAGAGAAGGTGCAATACTGTGAAATCGTCATGACCTTTAACCTGCAGGATAAAACCTACGGTGTAGAGGTAATGGATGTTTATGGCAGCAAGAAAACTCTGCTGAGCCATCAGGCTAAGGAGCTGAAGTTTGTTCCGGTTCCGGCAGGCAGCTTTGCTGAGGCTATGCTGGAAGTCTGCCAACAGGCCGTAGCTGCTGATGCCCAAGCAGCAGCGAAATAATGCTGCGCCCCGATTTTACTCAGGCAAAAAACTATATATTACAACACAAACTCCTTAGTCTGCTTGCTATCTGTGTGATAGGCATTACTTTGACACTGGGCCTCAGGCATCTCTCCAACCAGTCTACGTCAAAAAAAGCAGTAATGAAACCTATTGTGCACACGCAGGTAGTGAGCAGACGACCATTGTATAAAAGCATTAATCTTTTTGGACAGCTCAAGGCCAAGGCACAGATTGATATCGTCAATAAGTATGCCGGTATCGTCGATGAGATTAATGTGGATTTGGGCAGCAAGGTGCAGGCCGGAGATATCCTCCTGGTGCAGCATCTTGATGATGCCCGCGCCGAAATGCTCAAGGCCAAGGCACGCTATGCCGAGGCCGGAGCTAATGCGGCAACTACGGATGTGAGCTACAGCACCAGCCTTACTCGCTATGAGGCTGATTATAAGCTGGCGCAGGTCAACGCGGAGCGTTACCGCAAGTTGTATGCGCAGGGCGCTGTTTCCAAGTCTGAGCTGGACAGTATGGAGCAGACGCTGGCTAATAAAAAAGCGCAGTACGATGCTTTGGCGCAGCAGGAAAGCTATGATGGCACACCGTCGCAGGTCTACCGTCAGGAGCAGATTGCTGCCAGACGTGAGCAGGAGTACATTATTGCGCAAAACAAGTATCACGATCTGATTTTTAAGGCACCACGCGCAGGTATTATTACCTACCGCGATGCAGAAGTGGGTGGCTATGCGCCTGCAGGGAGCAGGCTGCTTACCCTTTTAGATGACAGTGGTTTTACAGTGGACTGCGATATTACAGAGGCCGAGGCTGCTTCTGTGACCGTTGGCACGCAGGTCGAGCTGAAGCTGGAGGCGATTGGCGAAATATGCCGGGGTACTGTTGTTTATGTGAGCCCTGTAAGAAGCAGGGAAACAAACAAGTTTACCCTCCGCATCAGGCTGGATGAGCCTGGCTCCAACGTAAAGGCAGGCTTGTTTGCCAAGGGTGAATTGCGTTTTCTGCAAAAGCCATCCACTATATATTTACCTAAAAATACCGTTCTCGAACGGGATGGCAAATATTTTGTCTATGTGCTGGGCAAGGGTAATAAGGCTCTGAAAAAGCCTGTTACTACCGGTGCAAGTAATAATGAAAGTATTGAAATAGTGCAGGGTGTGAAGATAGGCGAAACGGTTATCCTTGATAATCTTGCGCGTCTGCGTGACGGCATGGTGGTTGAGGTGGCCAAGGAGGAGGCGAAGTAATGAATATTACACGCTTTTCTATTAAACGGCCTATCGGTATCTGCATGATTTACATATTAGTCTGCGTCCTCGGTCTTATCAGCTTCTTTCGCATTGGCGTGGAGCTGCTGCCGGACGTGGACTCTAAATTTATCAGCGTAATTGTCAACTATCCGGGCGCCAGTACGGAATCCGTTGAACAGCAGGTGACGAAGCCGATTGAGGACGAGCTGTCCTCAATTTCGCACTTTAAGCAGGTGCGTTCCGCTACACGTCCCGGACGTGCGGAGATTTTTGTCGAGCTGGACAGTCAGGCCGATGCTGATATGGTGGCTATCGAGGCAACGAAAAAAGTCAGCCGTATCCGTAAGAATCTGCCGGAGGATATTGATGAGCCTGCAGTGCTCAAGCGTTCTTCAGAAGAATATCCGATTATCCAGATTGCAGCAACGTCTAAGGATAACCTGGACGATATTTTTGCCTTGGCAGACAGCAGCTTTAAGGAGCGCTTGCAGCAGGCAGCCGGCGTAGCTGATGTTGACGTTACCGGCGGTCGTACCAAGGAAGTCGCAATCGAGGTTGATAAGGATAAGCTCAATTATTACGGACTGACGCTGCAGGATATTATTACGGCGGTGCGCAAGGAAAACGTTATTGTTTCTTCCGGCTCCGTCTATACCGATGCTTTGGAAAAAACCGTGCGTCTGCAGGCGCAGTATAAGGCTCCGGAGGAGATTCAGCATCTGCAGCTTAAGGGTGCAGGCGGCAGATATATCGAGCTGGGGCAGGTGGCCAACGTGCAGGCCAAGGATAAGCGTGCCGTGGCTTACAGCCGCGTTGACGGCAACGAGGCAGTATCGCTGGAGGTGTATAAGGCTAGCGGTGCCAATATCGTCGACACAGCAGATGGCGTGCTGCAGCAGCTGGAAACGCTGCGCAAGGATTACCCGGACTACGTTTTTACCGTTGTTTATGACCAGTCGCATTTCGTGCGCGATTCCCTAAGCAACACGCTTAAAACGCTACTGGAAGGCCTTGTTACTACCGGCCTTGTCTTGTATCTGTTCCTGCGTGGCTGGAAGTCCTCTATGGCAGTTATGATTGCCATTCCTACCTCGCTGATTGCAACCTTCTTCCTGATGTATTTGGCAGGCTTTACCTTCAATATGATGTCACTTATGGGTATGGCATTGTGTATTGGTATTCTTGTCGATGACTCCATTGTTGTGTTGGAGAATATCCATCGTTTTCTGGCGATGGGTAAAAGCGCAGACGTGGCGGCGGAGGAAGGACGTAATGAGATTGGCATGGCCGCAATCGCTATGACGCTTTGCGACGTGGTGGTATTTTTGCCTATTGCCTTTATGCAGAGTGCGACCGGCCAGTTCTTCAAGCAGTTTGGCATGACGATTGTTTTTGCTACACTGATGTCGCTGGTCGTTTCCTTTACGCTGACGCCGATGCTGGCTTCGCGCTTTTATAAAAACGGCGTGGAGGAGCCTAAGGGCAAGCTGTGGAGCAGACTGGATGACTTTGAAGCGCAGACGATTGCAAAGTATGATGTGCTACTGCGCAAATGCATAGAAAAGCCGAAGAAGCTGGTGCTGGGAGTACTGGCAGCCTTCGCGGTGGCGGTGGCGCTGGTGCCGCTCGGTATCGTCGGCTCGGAGTACATGCCGCGTACCGACGAAAGTGCGATTCAGGTGAATATTGAGCTGCCGACGGGCTATAACGCCGACCAGACGAACGAGGCTCTGCTGCTGTTCGAAGATTATCTGGCCAAGGTGCCGGAAATCGAGCATTATATGACGAATGTGACCACTACGCAGAGCATGGGCAAGCTGGTTATCGCGCTCAAAAGCAGCGATGAGCGCAGTAAGGATGTCTGGCAGGTAGCACAGGAGATTCGCAGCTTTGCCAAGCAGAATCTTGGCGAAATCAAGGTGCGCGTCAATGAGATTCAGTCATCCGTTACCGGTGTTTCCGGCGGCCGCAACCTTGTGCGCTCGCCGGTACAGGTGGAGCTTAAGGGCAGTGATATGAACCAGCTTGTGGCTGATTCTGCCAAAGTGGAGCAGATTTTTGCTTCGACTGCAGGCCTGAAGGATATCAAAAATTCCTATGTTAAAGGCATGCCGGAGCTGAAGGTGACAGTAGACCGCGACAAGCTGAAATATTTTCATGCGACAGTCAATGATGTGGCGCAGTCCTTTAACGCTGCTATCGGCGGACGCAGTGCCGGCGTGCTGGCGAACGATGTGCAAAACCATGGCAATGATACGGACATAGCAGTACGTTTTGCCGGTGGCAGTGGCTATAATATCGAAGATGTACGCGCTATTCCAGTGCAGACAGGCAGAGGAAGCGTCTTTCTTGGCGACCTTGCCGATGTAGAAGAGGGCGTAGGCCCGATTACGATCCGTCGCGTGAATAAGGAGCGCATCATTAACATCCAGTGCAACCTGACGGACAGGCCACTGAACGAGGTGGTCAAGGAGCTGACGCAAAAGCTAAATGCTGCAGGCCTCAAGAGTACCTATGAGTTTTCCGGCCAGGCGACCACGATGAACGATTCCTTTGCCGAAATGGCTATGGCATTGTTGCTGTCACTGCTTTTGATTTATTTGCTGTTGGCAGTGCTTTATGAATCGGTATTTACTCCGTTCATCCGTATGTTTTCACTGCCGCTTGGCATTATCGGTGCCATCTTCTGTTTGCTGCTGACGCATAATACAATCAATCTGTATTCACTCATCGGCATCTTGGTTATGGACGGTCTGGTAGCGAAAAACGGCACGCTGCTTTTGGATTATACGCTGACGCTGATGCATGAAGGCATGACGGCGAAGGCAGCGGTAATTGAAGCAGGCAAAACTCGTCTGAAGCCTATCTTTATGACAGCGCTGACGATGGTGGTGGGCATGCTGCCGACGGCGCTGTCGCTGAGCGCAGGCTCGGAAACGCGCGTGAGCATGGCGTGGGTTATCATCGGCGGTATGATAACATCAACGGTGTTTACGCTGTTGGTGCTGCCGATACTGTTTTTGTGGTTGAAAGAAAAATTTCCTAGTAGAATTTAGTTTAATAATAAGAATAGATATTGAATACATAAGACTTGTGTAGTATACTATAGACATATAAAAAGAGAGATTCCTAAAGCAAAATATAACTTTGCAAAGAAGCTTTCTATATAATATCAGAGGAGTAACTTGCGCCTTTGATGATTATAAAAGCAAGGGCGTTTTTTTCATAGCTATATTGCCGTATAGCTTGTAAATCTGCTTGATGCGCTTGGTAGCCCGTGGCCATGCAAGAATGGGCGGGGGAAGAGTGGTCAAAATATATTTTTGAGGAGTATGAGTAAACATGAAGAGTAATTTTTCCAAGGGTTTATTGCTGACGGCCCTTATTACCGGTAGTGTAATATGGGGGGATACAAACGTATTTGCTGAAGAGCTGCAGGAGTATACGCTGGACCAGATGGTTGTAACGGCGACGAGAACGGAGAAGCGTGATGTCGATGTTCCTGCAAGTACAACTGTAATTACCTCAAAACAATTGGAGGATTCTGGATCCAATAGTATTGCTGAAGTTTTAGGCAAACAAGCAGGTATCGAGTACAAATCCTTTGGCCCTTTGGGTACTTCGATGGGTACAATGATTAATGAGGTTAATATTCGTGGTATCAGTAATGGTACATTGGTATTAGTCAATGGTAATCCTATTTCTTGGCGTGGTAAATATAATTTGGAATCTATTCCTACGGACAGTATTGAGCGTATCGAAATTGTAAAGAGTGGTGGCTCTGTACTTTATGGTTCTGAGGCAATGGGTGGCGTTGTTAATATCATTACTAAGAAAAAAGGCAGTAATAAAATTAGCGTAGGTTATGGTAACAGAAGCCATCATAATTATAGAGTAAATGTTGGCGACGAAAAATTTACTGCTGGTTACTCTTTGGAAAAAATGGGAAGAGTTAATTATCGTAGCATAAGTGATGTTAATTATCCTAGCAAAAAACCAGTTTTGAAAGGTAAAACAAGAACTGATGCGGATGATATTAAGAAACAGAGCGTTAATTTAGGGTATAATTTTAATGATAGACTTAGCTTAGCTTATAATTACTATGAGTCTCAAGTTAACTATGAGAGAATATTTGTTGATGTTGAAAAGGGTGATGCGAAAATCGATGATCAGTTTAATGGTCGACTATATACAACAAAACAAAATAACATTCAATTAAATTATAAGGATGATGACTATAAAGCTAGTATTTACTATAATATCACTAACGTAGAATCTGAAGGACCTACTTTTTATGATACTGATACCAAAACTGGTGGCGCTAAGAAGTTCAGCCTTTATCATACGAAAGAAAGAAACTCTACAGTTGGTACAGATTTGCAACGTAATTGGAAAATTGGAGAAAAAGCTCAAGCAGTTCTTGGTGTAGATTATCAGCATGAAATGTATGAGAAATCAGTATTCAGTGGTGGGTCATTAAGTCGTGATATTTGGGCAGTTTTCGGTCAGTGGGATCAAAAATTTGATGATAAAAATTCTATGATTTTTGGTGCGCGTGAAACTTGGACAACTAATGCGTTCAGAGATCAAAACTATAACAACTTTAGTGGTGCAGTACAATACATCCATAAATTAGATGATGATCAGACAATTTATGCAAGCTATACAGAATCTTTTATTATGCCGACTTATGCTCAGATGAATGGCGCCAGTGATACTGCAAAACCGAATCCTGATTTAAAACCACAAACAGGTAAAAACTACGAATTAGGTTGGAAAAAGGTGTCTGATAACCATAGTTGGAAAGCAGCATTGTATCATATTGATATAAAAGATAATATTTCTGCTACATGGACTGCAAGCAGGGCTGAATACACTTACAAGAATGAAGATTTTAAAAATACCGGTATAGAACTTACTTGTGATATTGAAGGTGACAACGGATTCTCTTATAACTATGGCGTGAACTATAGCGATCCTAAGGTTAAAGCTAAAACAGGCAAAACTTACTGGGATAGAAAATTTGGTCGTTGGCAGCTTAATGGTGGCATTACCTATGCTAAAGATAAATTTAGAAGCAGCTTAACTGGTAGCTATCTGGCTGATCGTGTAAATACTCCGAGCAGTGCACATTCTTCTAAGACTAAACCTTATTTCATCACTACTTTAAATGCTATTTATAGCCCTGATAAAAATAGCGATATAACTTTAACTATTGATAACTTGCTTAACAGACAAGATAACTTGAACCATTCTGGCTCTGATTATTATGCTGTTCCGACAAGCTTCTTGCTTACTTACACATATAAGTTTTAATAACACTTAACCCCTACGGCGGCGCAAATGCGCCGCCTTTTAATATACCATTAAAATAAAAGTCTAAATTGCAATAAGAAGTTGCACACTTTTTGAAAATTA
>ULVK01064141.1_pt1 | contig 13696 bp, 10 predicted proteins | sample 1959311 | NCBI WGS metagenome assembly ULVK01 (sample SAMEA4835783, study PRJEB28245) | human gut metagenome | biome: gut microbiome; material: fecal sample | place: Denmark | collected 2008 | reverse complement strand
TTTCACTGCGACATCGGAGATATATGCGAAGTTATTTTAGACGAGTAATAAAAAGTTATGTATTATGGTTCGCTTGATTTTATAGGAGGATATGTTAATGGCATCGAGTAATAATGCAAATATCGGATTTGAAAAACAGATTTGGGACGCAGCGTGTGTCCTTTGGGGACATATTCCCGCAGCAGAATACAGAAAAGTTATCGTAGGTCTTATTTTCCTGCGTTACATATCAAGTGCGTTTGAAAAGCGTTATCAAGAGCTTGTTGCAGAAGGCGACGGCTTTGAAGATGACAGAGACGCCTATGTTGAGGACAATATTTTCTTCGTACCGGAGGACGCTCGTTGGAGCAAAATTGCTTCATCTGCTCATACTCCTGAAATCGGTACGGTTATCGATGATGCTATGAGAGCCATTGAAAAAGAAAATACTACCCTTAAAAACGTATTGCCTAAGAATTACGCAAGCCCTGATTTGGACAAGCGTGTTTTGGGTGATGTTGTTGACTTGTTCACTAATATGGATATGGGCGACACCGAGGAAAGCAAAGACTTGCTCGGCAGAACTTATGAGTATTGTATTCAGCAGTTTGCCGCTTACGAAGGTGTTAAGGGCGGTGAGTTCTACACGCCTGCAAGTATTGTTAAAACCATTGTTGCTATCTTAAAGCCATTCAAAAACTGCCGTGTATATGACCCTTGCTGCGGTTCGGGCGGCATGTTCGTACAGAGTGCAAAGTTCATTCAGGCTCACAGCGGTAAGCGTGGCGAAATCGCCGTTTACGGTCAGGAGTCCAACGCTGACACTTGGAAAATGGCAAAAATGAATATGGCTATTCGAGGTATTGACGCCGATTTCGGCCCGTATCAGGCAGATACATTTTTCAATGATTTGCATAAGACTTTGAAAGCAGATTTTATTATGGCAAATCCGCCTTTCAACCTCTCTAACTGGGGACAGGAAAAACTCAAAGACGATGTCCGTTGGAAGTACGGCACACCGCCTGCCGGCAATGCCAACTATGCGTGGATTCAGCATATGATACACCACCTTGCGCCTAACGGAAAAATCGGTCTTGTACTTGCAAACGGAGCTTTATCCTCTCAGTCAAGCGGCGAGGGCGACATCAGAAAGAACATAATTCAAGCCGACCTTGTAGAAGGAATTGTTGCATTGCCGACGCAGCTCTTTTACAGCGTTACTATTCCTGTTACCCTTTGGTTCATCACAAAGAATAAAAAGCAAAAAGGCAAAACTCTGTTTATCGACGCCCGCAAAATGGGTTATATGGTTGACCGTAAGCACAGAGATTTTACCGATGACGATATTCAGAAGTTGGCAGATACCTTTACCGCTTTCCAAGAAGGAACGCTTGAAGATGTGAAAGGCTTCTGCGCTGTTGCCGATTTGCAGGAAATCGAAAAGCAGGACTTTATCCTTACTCCGGGCAGATATGTAGGTATTGAAGAAGTCGAGGACGACGGCGAACCCTTTGAAGAAAAAATGACACGCCTTACATCCGAGCTTTCCGATATGTTCGCAAAGTCTCACGAGTTGGAGGATGAAATCCGTAAGAAATTGGGGGCGATTGGGTATGAAATCTGAATGGACTAAAATGAAGCTTTCTGATATTGCAGATTTCAATCCGAGAGAAACAATAAAAAAAGGTGAAATAGCTAAGAAAATCTCTATGGATGTACTTAGACCATTTTATAGAGATGTTCCGTATTATACCGAAGAATGTTTTTCAGGTGGCACGAAGTTTCGCAATGGCGATACAATTATGGCAAGGATTACGCCTTGTTTGGAAAACGGAAAGACAGCTCAAGTCTCAATCCTAAACGATGGAGAGGTTGGCTTTGGCTCAACGGAATATATTGTGTTCCGAGCAAAAGAAGGAATTGCTGATAAGAATTACCTGTACTACCTTGTTTGTAGCCCGGAAGTAAGAGAACCGTCAATAAAATCTATGGTCGGTTCATCCGGACGACAGCGTGTGCAGACTGATGTGGTAAAGAATCTTGAAATTGATGTGCCGCCATTAGTTGAACAAGAAAGAATCGGTTCATTTCTGAGGCTGATTGATGACAAAATTGCACTCAATGATAAGATAAACAATAATTTAGAGGAACAATTAAGTGCCTTATTCGTAAATATGTTTGGTCATTCTATTGATTCTCTTGATAATAGTGACATTAAATTAGGCGACTTAATTGAAAGTGTCGATAACAGAGGGAAAACACCACCATTATCTGACGAACCAACAGACTATCCAATAATTGATGTTAGAGCATTATCCGGTAATTCAAGAATAATTGATTACACCAACTGTACTAAATACGTTTCCAAAGAGACATACAATAATTGGTTCAGAAGTGGACACCCTAAAGAATATGACATTCTCATTTCAACTGTAGGTAGTTTGGCTGAAATGAAAATCTTTCTAGGAACTATAGGCTGCATTGCTCAAAATGTTGTAGGATTTAGAACAAAAGGTATATCACCACTTTACTTGTATCAATATCTGAATTACATAAAAAACGACTTGGTAGCATACAATATTGGCTCTGTTCAACCAAGTATTAAGGTAACTCATATAATCAAACATTCTATCTATGTTGCTTCAAAAGAAGATATAGAAATATTTGATAGTATTGCTCGAAACATTACGAAAAAAATATTTGCAAATTGCCAAGAAAACGAAGCATTAAAGCAAATTCGAGACACTCTTTTACCTAAACTGATGTCTGGCGAGCTTGATGTTTCAAACATCAAGATTTAAGCCACTAAATTATTGTTTATAACATATCCCATAACTTCCGTGGGTGGCGGGAGTTAATATCGGGGGACTTCCGCCCCATAGTCGTTCTCTAAGAATAAAAAGGAGAATTGACTGTGAAACAAGATTTTATCAAAGATGTTATTCAGGGAATGTTGCCTTACCTGAACAACGCACAAAATGAAAAATTGCAAGAGGTGTTGAAATACACCCTTGCAAAGTATGAGGTAACGGAAAATCAAAACAAAGAGAAATACTCGGAGCTAAACTTCGTAGAACGGTTCCTATCGGCAAAGCGAATTGAGGGCTGCTCCGAGAAATCTCTTAAATACTACAAGGCAACTATCGAAGCTATGCTCTGTGAACTCAAAAAAGATGTTAAACACATAGTTACAGACGACATCAGAGGATACCTGACGGAATATCAGGAAAAGAAGAAATCAAGCAAGGTAACGATAGACAATATCCGCCGTATTCTATCCAGCTTCTTCTCTTGGTTAGAGGACGAGGATTACATACTGAAAAGCCCAGTAAGACGCATACACAGAGTAAAAACCGGCACGAATATCAAGGAGACATACTCCGATGAAGCGTTAGAGCTTATGAGGGATAACTGCTCAGAGCTTCGAGACTTAGCGATTATTGATATGCTTGCTTCAACGGGTATGCGTGTTGGCGAAATGGTACTGCTTAATCGAAATGATATTGATTTCAACGAAAGAGAATGTATTGTTTTTGGTAAAGGCAGTAAGGAACGAGTGGTCTATTTTGACGCTCGCACAAAGATACATTTGCAGAACTACCTAAACAGCAGAAGCGACGATAACCCGGCGTTGTTTGTATCGCTGAAATTGCCGCACGAAAGGCTGAAAATCGGTGGTGTTGAAGTCCGTCTTAGAGAATTTGGAAAGCAATTAGGACTTAACAAGGTACACCCGCACAAATTCAGGCGTACACTTGCAACTATGGCAATAGATAAGGGAATGCCCATTGAGCAACTTCAACAACTCTTGGGGCATAGAAAGATAGATACGACCTTGCAGTATGCAATGGTCAAGCAGAGCAATGTGAAAATTGCCCATCGAAAATACATTGGATAGAGAGGAAAAAACTATGGCTGAATGGCAGACAGTTCGACTTGGAGAAATAGTTAAGACTAATCAAAGCACATATTCTCCAAAAGAAAATTGGCAGTTTGTAAATTACTTGGATACCGGAAATATCACAATGAATAAAATTGATGAAATTCAGTATATTAACACGGCTAAAGATAAACTGCCAAGCAGAGCAAAAAGAAAGGTTAAAACAAATAGCATTATTTACTCGACTGTAAGACCAAACCAATTACACTATGGAATTATCAAGGAACAGCCTGATAACTTCTTAGTATCGACAGGTTTTACAGTAATTGATGTTAATTACGACAAGGCTGTGCCTGATTTCATTTATTATGCTTTGACTAAACAAGAGGTCACAGAACAACTTCAAGCTATTGCTGAACAAAGTGTATCAGCGTATCCTTCTCTAAAACCTTCGGATATAGAAAATTTGGAGTTTATGCTTCCTGATAAAAAAACGCAGGAAAGAATTGTTGCTATACTAAGGTCGATAGATGAAAAAATTAAAGAGAATAATGCTATAAACAATAATTTAGCGGCTTAAAGGTCAATGTCAGAGACATCAAGTTCGCCGGACATCAACCTTGGAAGCAGGGTATCACGTAAAGAAGCGAGCTTGGCAGATTGAATAACATTATTTGATATTCCTGCAAAAATGGAATCAAGTGTACAAAACAGAGCGTTTTTATCCTTTTCACTTAATAGCGGAATAGGAATAGCTTGTATGTTTTTAATAGGTAACTTCTGCTGTACAGCACCCACTGTACCTTTAGCAATGGCTTCTCTTCCTAATTGAGAACGCAGGTATAGCAATAGATATTCTGGTGTTATATGCTTTAAGTTGGTTACTTTGACGCAATTTTCGGTCAGATTAGCCTTATCCAAAGTTGAATCTACAATAGCTGTTAAACCGATTGTTCCAACAATCGAAATTAGAACATCTCCCGTAGAAACTATGTAACGGGAAATACTTTTTTGTGTTTCTTTGTCAACATATGCGTAATTAGGAGTAAGAGATGCAAACAGAGCATTATTTAAGTCTCGTACTCTAATATATGGATGAGCATTGGGTATATCTATAAGGTTGACACCTTTAGGTAATCGCTTACCACCTTTCACATCTGCAATTTCGCCGAGATTAACGGTTGTGATAGCGTTGCTAAGGATTGATTGAAAAATTGCTTCTGCTTGCTGCTCTAAATTATTGTTTATAAGGATAGGAGGGTTAGAAGTGAATAGGTTTGATAATGAAGATAAGATAATATCTCAATTTCAGGAAGTCAACGACAATGAGGTTATGTTTGCCACTCAGTCTGAGACGATTGAAGCTGTTTATTTATCAATTCATACGGAAACCTTATGGAACAACTGGGTAAATAGTTCCGGTAAGTCTGACCCGCCACCTGATTATTATTCGCCAAAAGACGAACTGATGATGGATGTTATGCGAGTTGACGACCACGCTTTTGTAGATAAAAAGGGAAAAATTCAAAATCCGACAAACGCCGGAGAAAGCAAGCTTTATAAAGAACTTAAAGAAAGTGGCATACAAGAAATATTTCCTAATGCAGAACTTATAGTTAATGCAAAGACGCTTCTTCCGTCAGAGCAAGACCACAACTATTTGTTCTACAAATCAAATTTTGAGCGAGTAGTTTCTGAACACATAAAAAAACTTCCGCTTTACCAAAGCAACCATATCGGTTATAAAACCGTTTTGTTTGTTATGGATGAGTCCTCTGCGTATCTTCAATGTGAAAATAATAAGCCGAATATGGATGAAGCACACGAAGGCGAAATGATAGCAGGAAAACCGCACTTGTTCTTTTGGGATGAAAACTTCGTAAATGTTTTTTTGCATAGCGGAATTGATTATTTGATTTGGTATGCACCATATAAACTGCTTAGAACTTCACAAGGGATTTTTGACCTTCCTAAGGTTGTGATGTTTGACTGTAAAACCGGAAACTACGATAATTTAATAAACTATAACGAAGAAAGAATATGCAGCTCCGAGCTGTAAAAAAGGAGAAATGAAAATGCCGGGATTATATACCGAAGCCGATTATGAAAATTCAGTAATCGAGCTATTCAGAAATGATTTGGGATACGAGTACGCATACGGTCCCGATATAGAAAGGGACTTTTACAGTCCGCTATATGAGGAAGTTCTGCTTGACTCTCTGTACCGTTTGAACAGAGGGTTACCTGATGATGCCATTCAGGACGCATTATTCAAAATAAAGAATTTTGAAAACGGAGAACTGGTGCAGAAAAACGCCGTGTTTATGGACTATCTGCAAAACGGTATCCCGGTAAGATATTTTGTTGACGGTGAGGAGCGTTCCTCTATCGTCTATCTTGTTGACTATAAAAATCCCGACAACAACTCCTTTATCGTTGCTAACCAATGGACTTTTATTGAGAACAGCAATAAACGCCCTGATGTAATTCTCTTTTTGAACGGCTTGCCGGTTGTATTGGTCGAGCTTAAATCTCCGTCCCGTGAAGAAACGGACGCTTCCGAAGCGTACAGGCAGCTCCGTAACTATATGATTGAGATTCCGTCAATGTTCATTTACAACGCAATTTGCGTAATGAGCGACCAGTTGACCTCTAAAGCGGGTACGATCACCTCCGGTGAAGACCGCTTTATGGAGTGGAAAACAAAAGACGGCGACTATGAAAACACGCAGTATGCACAGTTTGATACTTTCTTTGAGGGTATGTTCCAAAAGGCACGACTGCTTGATATAATCAAAAACTTTATTTGCTTTTCTAACGAGGGTATCAACTCGTTTAAGATACTTGCAGGGTATCATCAATACTTTGCAGTCAGAAAAGCGATTGAATCCACAAAGCACGCTACCGTTACCGACGGTAAGGGCGGTGTGTTTTGGCACACCCAAGGCAGCGGAAAGTCGCTGTCTATGGTGTTCTATGCTCATTTGTTGCAAGAAGCGTTGGACAGCCCGACGATTGTTGTTATCACAGACAGAAACGACCTTGACGACCAGCTTTACGGTCAGTTTGCAAAGTGCAAAGACTTTTTAAGGCAAGAACCAATGCACGCCGAAAGCAGAGAGAATTTGAAATCTCTCCTTGCCGGCAGACAGGCAAACGGTATTATTTTTACCACTATGCAAAAGTTCGAGGAGGCTCACGAAGCGTTATCCGAACGCCACAACATTGTGGTTATGGCAGACGAAGCACACCGTGGACAATACGGACTGACCGAAACCGTGGACGCTAAAACCGGTAAGGTCAAAATCGGTACGGCTCGTGTTATCCGCAACACCCTACCTAACGCTACATATATCGGTTTTACAGGCACACCTATTTCTTCAAAAGACCGTAGCACCCGTGAAGTATTCGGTGACTATATCGACATTTACGATATGACACAGGCGGTTGAGGACGGTGCTACACGCCCGGTTTATTACGAAAGCCGTGTTATCAAGCTCAATCTCGACGAAGCAACGCTGCGGCTGATTGATACCGAGTATGATATTATGTCCGCCAACGCAGACGAAGAAGTTATCGAAAAGAGCAAGCGTGAACTCGGTCAGATGGAAGCAATCCTTGGCAATGATAACACCATCAATTCGCTTGTAAGCGATATACTCGACCACTACGAGAACAACAGAGAAAATCTGCTGACAGGTAAAGCAATGATTGTTGCTTACTCTCGTCCTATCGCTATGAAAATTTACAAGCGTATTTTAGAGTTGCGCCCTGCCTGGACGGAAAAAGTTGCGGTTGTAATGACTTCCGGCAACAACGACCCGGAAGAATGGCGTGAGATAATCGGCAACAAGCACCACAAGGACGAGCTTGCAAAGAAATTCAAAGACAACAACAGTCCGCTTAAAATTGCAATCGTTGTAGATATGTGGCTCACAGGCTTTGATGTGCCGTCCCTTGCCACTATGTATGTTTACAAGCCGATGTCGGGACACAATCTTATGCAGGCTATTGCCCGTGTAAACCGTGTGTTCCGTGACAAAGAAGGCGGTCTTGTTGTTGACTATGTGGGTATTGCAACAGCACTTAAAAAGGCAATGAACGACTACACCGCCCGTGATAAAAAGAATTATGGCGACACCGATGTTGCAAAGGTTGCGTTCCCGAAATTCCAAGAAAAGCTGTCCGTCTGCCGTGATAAGTTCCACGGATTTGATTATTCTAAGTTCCAAACCGGCACAGACCTTGAAAGGTCTAAGACTATTAGTGGCGCTGTCAACTTCATTATGGGCAGAGAAAAAATTGACGATAAGGACTCGTTCGTAAAAGAAGCGCTTATGCTTCATCAGGCTTTGTCACTTTGCTCCTCTATGGTCGATGAGGACGACCGTATCGAAGCAGCGTTCTTTGAGTCTGTGCGTGTACTCGTTTTAAGACTTGCAAACACAGGTGTCGGCAAAAAAATATCCCTGCCCGAAATGAACGCAAGGATTAACGAACTCTTAAAGCAGAGTATCAAAAGCGAAGGTGTTATCAACCTTTTCTCGGATATAAAAGAAGAATTTTCACTCTTTGACCCGAAGTTCCTGCAAGAAGTTGCTAATATGAAAGAAAAGAACCTTGCCGTTGAGCTTTTGAAAAAGTTGATTGCAGAGCAGGTTTCTGTTTACCGCAGGACGAATGTTGTTAAGTCCGAAAAGTTCAGTGAGATTATGCAGCGTTCACTTAATGCGTATTTGAACGGTATGTTGACCAATGAAGAAGTCATTGAAGAAATGCTGAAACTGGCAAAACAGATTGCAGCGGCGCAAAAAGAGGGCGACCAACTCGGACTTACAGCCGATGAGCTTGCTTTCTACGACGCTCTCACGAAGCCACAAGCAATCAAGGACTTCTACGAAAACGACGAACTCATAGCCATTACAAAAGAGCTTGCCGATACTCTCCGTAGAAACAAGACGATTGACTGGCAAAAGCGTGAGTCGGCAAGAGCAAAAATGCGTATGCTCATTAAGAAACTTTTGAAAAAGCATAAGTATCCGCCGGAGGGTATGGACGATGCAGTTCAAACGGTTATGACCCAGTGCGAACTTTGGACAGATAATATGATGGAAGCGTAGGTTGATGGAGAATGAATATGGATAAGAGATTTCAATGGACAGAATTTTATATGGAGTTGGCTTCTGCCCTACTTCATTACAAAAACAATAGAAGTGAACTGATTGCTAAACTCAAAACTATCTTTGCTGATGCCGGAATGAATTTTCCGTTTAAGGAAAGAGGAAAAGAAGTATATGAGGACATCTGCCCATTTACCGTTTTCGGCTCGTTTAATAAGGGCATAACAAATGCCAATCGCATAGCTTTGTTGGAACAATTTGCAAAGCAATTCTCTATTAAGGCTGCCGTACCGACTGAGTTTGACGGCATTCCGGTAGTAATGAATTTAAGTGCGTGGTTCTTTGCGTATAAAGAAAATCGTGGAGAACACGACATAGATAACCTTTGGGATTTGCTTGAAAAAGCAATAGCATATTCCGATGAAGCCTCCACAGATAATAAAAATGCTTTCATTTCGGCTTATGACACAGTTACAAAGCAGAAAATGATTAAGTGGAATATTACGATGGGACTTTATTGGGCAAGACCATATACATTCATCAATTTAGACTCTACCAACAGAGCTTTTATTACAGATGTGGACAATATGCCCCATTATTTCACGACCATATTCTCGGATATAAATAAAGGCTTACCCGACGGAAGAAACTATCTGTTTATGTGCGAGCAGGCAAAGAACGCTCTTAATCAGAAAGAATACGAATATCACAGTTTCCCCGAACTGTCTTATTATGCTTGGAAAAGCAACCAATCGGGCAAAACAGAAGAAACCACGACAACCACAGTTGATTCAAATATAAAAGAAACGAATTATTGGATTTACTCTCCCGGTGACAACGCTTCAATGTGGGACGAGTTCTATAAATCCGGCATAATGGGTATCGGTTGGGACGATGTTACAGACCTTAAAGGATTTTCTTCAAAAGAGGAAATCAAAGATTATATGAAAAAGGTTTACGACCCAAGTTACTCCTACAAAAACAACGCTCATTGCCTTTGGCAGTTTGCAAATGAAATCAAAGTCGGCGATGTGATTTTTGTCAAAAAAGGAATGCATAAAATTATCGGCAAAGGCATTGTAACTTCCGATTATATTTATGATACTGCAAGAAGTACCTACAAGCACATTAGAAAAGTTGACTGGCAAAATAAAGGCGAATGGGAACATCCCGGTCAGGCAGTTATGAAAACGCTCACCAACATATCGGCTTACCCCGATTATGTTCAAAAGCTGCTTGCTTTGTTTGCGGAAGATACTTCTGAGGAAGTATCGGAACAAAAGGAAATCAAGTATCCGTTGTATTCAAAAGATGATTTTCTGAATGAAGTCTATATGGACGAAGATACATATAACACTCTGACGGAATTGCTTGAAGCAAAATACAATGTTATTCTGCAAGGCGCACCCGGTGTCGGAAAGACTTTTGCGGCAAAGAGACTTGCTTACTCTATAATGGGTCATAAAGACACAAGCCGTGTAGCAATGGTACAATTCCATCAAAGCTACTCTTATGAAGATTTCATTCAAGGATACAGACCGTCAAAAGACGGATTTGAGCTTGAAAACGGGACATTCTATAAGTTTTGCAAAGAAGCGGAAGAAGATAATGAACGCCCCTATTTCTTTATCATTGATGAAATCAACCGTGGTAACTTGAGTAAAATTCTCGGTGAACTTATGATGTTAATCGAGAAAGATAAGCGTGGCGAAAAAATCAAACTGCTTTATTCAAACGAATGGTTCACTGTGCCTCAGAATGTCAGAATTATAGGTATGATGAACACCGCTGACAGAAGCCTTGCACTAATGGATTATGCGTTGAGAAGAAGATTTGCTTTCTTTGATTTTGCTCCGGCGTTTTCTTCGGAAGGCTTCAAAAATTACTTGGCAGAAAAGAACTCTCCGAAATTAGAGAGCCTGATAACTGCTGTTGAGTCACTTAATAACACCATTTCTTCTGATGAGTCATTGGGAGATGGTTTTAGAATCGGTCACAGCTATTTCTGTACCGATGGAGAAATTACTGATGAATGGCTCAAATCCGTTGTGGAATATGAAGTAATACCGCTTATCAAAGAATATTGGTTTGACGAGCCGACAAAAGTTAGAGATTGGTCTGCAACTTTAAGGAGTGCAATTAAATGATTCGCATACAGAACATATACTATATGCTTTCCTATGCGTTTCAGGTTCTCAATGAAGATGGCTATAAGCAGGTTGCTACCGAAGAATTTGAAAATGCAGCCGAACTCTGTACTGCCATATTGATAAAAGGTGTTTCTTCTCAGCTAAAACGAGGACTGGGCAAAGAGTATATTGTTCAAACGGAGGAATTATCTTCATTAAGGGGCAAAATTGATATTTCTGCTTCGGTAAAAGAGCAAACTATGCTGAGAAAACGCCTTGTCTGCAACTATGATGAGTTTTCGGTCAATTCATATATGAATAGAATTATCCGAACAACAATGGACACTCTCATAAGAAGCAATATCAGCAAGGACAGAAAAAAACAGCTTCGTAAGCTCCTCATTTATTTTGCAGAAGTCGAACCTTTGAACCGTGAGAGCATAAATTGGAAGCTTCAATTTAATAAGAATAATCAAACCTATCAGATGTTGATTTCAATTTGTTATCTGATACTCAAAGGATTGCTACAAACAACCTCTGATGGAAGTACAAAGTTAATGGATTTCCTTGATGAGCAGCGTATGTGCAGGCTTTATGAAAAGTTTATCCTTGAGTATTTTAAGAAGGAACACCCCGAAGTTAAGGCGTCGGCTTCTCAAATTCCGTGGGATACAGATGATGGATACAGGGAAATGCTCCCTGTTATGCAGAGCGATATTATGCTTAAAAGCGGAGATAAAACTTTGGTAATTGATGCAAAATACTATGCTCATACCACGCAAAGTCAGTACAATACAAATACGCTGCATTCTGGAAATTTGTATCAGATATTTACTTATGTGAAAAATCTTGATACAAGCAACTCCGGTAATGTTGCTGGAATGTTATTATATGCCAAAACGGATGAGATTGTGTTGCCAAATAATGATTATAAAATGGGTGGAAATCAAATATCAGTAAAAACACTGGATTTGGACTGTGAATTTGCAGAAATAAAGAGGCAGTTAGATGATATAGTACAAAGATATTTTGACTGTTCCTAATTATGGGCAGGATATTCGCAAAATTTACAAGGTCTGTTATGAAACTAAAATAACAGACCAAAAAGAGGTATGAATATGGGCGAGATTGTAAAAATGGATAATGGGAAAGACAATGAGATAATGGCAATGATGAACGATGCATCGTTGTGTCCTTTGTTAGAGGAAACAAAAGTTGGTGTTTCCAATTACACAAAATTACCAGTAACAAGATTGGCAGATATGGGAACAGCGTTTCAACCATTGACAACTGCTGTGCAAACCGCAGTAACCGGAGCTGGTGGAAGTGGATTGTACTATGTTAATACAGCCGGAAAAACAATGTTTCAGATGAAGGAAACGGGCAATTTTATCGGTTCTCTGAAAACCTCAGCAGGTTTGGTTGGCGGAGGACAGGCTCAGATGATGCCGCTTGCTTTTGACCCAACAATGCTATTTATGGCGGCTGCACTTGCGAATATTGATAAAAAACTGGATTCTATAAAAGAAATGCAGCAGGAAATGATGGACTTTCTTGTTCAGAAGGAAAAGGCTGAATTAAAAGGAAATCTTACATTTCTGTATGACGTGTTCAATAATTACAAGTATAACTGGAATAATGAGATGTATAAGAATAGCAATCATACAATGGTGCTTGCCATAAAAAAAGAAGCAGAAGCAAAGATAGTATTTTACCGTGAACAGATAATTGCCAAAGTAAATAAGAAATCTTTGATTCATAGTGACCAGACGGTAAATAAGCAGTTGCAGGCGGTACAAGACCAATTTAAAGATTACCAGCTCGCATTATATACACTTGCATTCTCCTCATTCCTAGATGTGATGCTTGTGGGAAATTATGACAAAGAGTATTTGTCCAGTATTTCAGAAAAATTGGATGATTATTCGATGAAATACAGAGAACTTTATACGCAATGCTATGAAGAAATATCTGGATATTCTGCTACTTCTATACAATCCTCTTTGCTGAAAGGATTATCAAAGACAACGAAAGCAGTCGGCAAGATTGTAGAGCGGATACCAGTTGTTGGAGATACGCAGGCTGATGAAACGCTCATTGCAGCAGGGGAAAAGCTTGGCGACATGGGAACAGAAAAAATCCGCAAACAGATGCGGCAGTTGATTGAACGACAGAGTAACTTTGTCCGTCCGTTTATTGATAATATTGATACTGTAAATCGACTGAATAATAATCCGGTGCAGTTATTAGTAGACAAGGACAATCTTTATATTGCAACGATAGCATAATTTACTCAAAGGATTTTTAGAAGGGAGCATAGAATGATGGCAAAGCAAAAGACCTATATCGCAATCGACCTAAAATCATTCTACGCTTCTGTGGAATGTAAAGAACGAAATCGTGACCCATTGACAACAAATCTTGTGGTTGCAGATAAGAGCAGGACAGAGAAAACAATCTGCCTTGCGGTATCTCCGTCATTGAAAAGTTATGGGATACCCGGCAGACCACGCTTGTTTGAGGTCGTGCAAAAGGTAAAAGAAGTTAATAATACACGAAGGTGGAAAGCACCAAATCATACATTTGAG
>ULVK01048335.1_pt1 | contig 13699 bp, 7 predicted proteins | sample 1959311 | NCBI WGS metagenome assembly ULVK01 (sample SAMEA4835783, study PRJEB28245) | human gut metagenome | biome: gut microbiome; material: fecal sample | place: Denmark | collected 2008 | reverse complement strand
CCTACCTCGACCGCACGGAGCGCATGGTGCTGCGCGACCGCAACCATCCCAGCGTCGTCTTCTGGAGTCTGGGCAATGAGAGCGGCGACGGCAGAAACCTCCAGGCCACCTATGCCTTCGCCACAGCCCACGGCGACGGACGCCCCGTCCATAGCAGTCCGTGGGGCAGCCAGGGGACGCCTTGTAGCGACCTCAACTCGCGGATGTATCCCACGGTCGCCGAAGCCCAGGACTACGCCCACAAGCCCGCCTATGGCTACGACCGCCCGATGATCTTTTCGGAGTATGCCCACGCCATGGGCCAGGCCGTCGGCAACCTCCAGGACTACTGGGACATCATCGAGCACCCGGACAACGACTATATCATAGGAGGTTGCATCTGGGACTGGGTGGACCAGTCTGTCTATCGGCCCTCAGACCTCCTGCGTGGCGTGCGGACGAAGAATGGTTTCCACAACTGGGTGGCGGGCTACGATTACAATCCCACCGAGTTTGTCGGCGACGGTTTCCAGGGCAATTTCCTCAACAACGGAATCATCACGCCCGACCGTGCGTGGACGGCCAAACTGACTGAGGTGAAGGCAGTCTATGCTCCTGCTGCTTTCTCCGACTGGGACGCTGCGACGCGCTCCTTTACGCTCCGCAACAAGTTGGCTTTCTCTGACTTGTCCGACCTCTACGACCTTTCCTATCAGCTTCTGCGTGATGGCTACGTCGTGGAGCAGCAGACGCTTCCTCTCCCGGCCGTGCCAGCGGGTGAGTCGGCACAAATCGCCGTGCCTTACCATAGCGTCCTCGACGCAGGTGCGGAGTATGTGCTCCACCTCTCCCTGCGTCTCAAGGCGGCCACCTCCTGGGCCGACCAGGGCTACCCCGTCGCCGAGGGCGAGATGATCCTGCAGCCGCGCGCGCCCCTTGCCGCCCACGAGGCCCATGGCGGGCGTATCGAGGCCGATGTGAAGCGCCGCCTCTACACCGGTACGACGCAGGAGGGCAGGCCCTTCTCCCTCCAGTTTGACGACTCGGGCAAGTTGGTCTCATGGACCTTCGACGGGCGCGCCGTGATGGTGAAGGGCCCCGACTTCAATAGCCTGCGCGACATCGACAACGACCGCAGCCAGGAGTTGCAGCAGATGCCGATGGTCAGCGATGCCGAGACGCGCATCGTCGCTCAGGGTGGTGACGAAAAGGGCTATACGGTCACCGTGGAGGGCCGCGCCGCCAACTGCCTCTACACCTCCCGCTACACGCTCTATCCTGATGGCGTGGTCGATCTCCAGGTGGTCTTCTCGCCGTCGGGCCCCACGCGCCGCCTGGGCCTGGGTATGGAGCTGGCAGGCTTCGACCAGGTGGCTTACTACGGCCGCGGTCCGTGGTCCAACTATGTCGATCGCATGACGGGTTCCTATCTCGGTCGCTACACCACGACGGTCGATGAGATGATCGACGAGAACGTCCATCCCCAGACCTTTGGCGACCACCAAGATCTGCGCGATCTCACCCTCGACCATGCCAACGGGCTCCGCCTCTCCGTGGCCACGGAGGGTAGGGTGGCTTTCTCGCTCTCCCACTACGACGAGCGACAGTGGTGCGACCCTGCGGACCAGCTTTGGCGCGATGCGACCCATTGGTACGACCTGACGCGCAGTGAGACGGTCTTTGCCCACTTCGACGCCTTCCAGCGCGGCCTGGGCAACAACTCCTGTGGCGGCGACGGTTGCCTCGACCCGTATCTCTGTCCCACCAGCGGACAGCTCTCCTATACGCTGCGCTTCACGCCCACCGTGCGTCAGTAGGGCGCAGCTCTGTTTCATAGGCCGAGCCTTCAGCTTTGGCCGATCGCTTTCTCATCCCCCACCGTTCCAATGTTTTGGTTGGTGGGGGATGTCATGTATTTGAGCGTCTCTATGTGAGTACTGAAATCGTAAATGTAACAATGTAACAATGTAACATTGCGCGGCAAGACGCCACGTTTCATGTCGGAGGGGTCTCAGGCTGGTTCAGAAAGGCTAAATAAGGTCCGCTAATTTATCCTGCCCCAGCTGACTTGTGGCGAGGGTAAAACTCCCACGAGGTCGTCGATGGCGCTGAGAATTCTCTTTTTGAGGGTCTCCAAGCCTGTTTTTGCGAAAACGAGACCAAGAAGTCCCCTTAGGAACTTCCTTGCGTTTTTAGCGAAGAAGCAAGCTGAAGAAGTCCTGGTCAAGGCGCTTGCGGATCAAAACGAACAACTCGGGTACGAACACGGGCTTTTCCGTGAACTTGGAAAGCCCAAGCAGATACTGCATGTACGGATTCTCCTGGATAGCCTGGATGGTCTTCTCATCGCTCAAATTCTCCACATGCTTCACTATTCCACCTATCAACCAGACCTCATCTCTCTGCTACGTCACTATCTCCCCCGTCTCCGACTTCCTCATCGATGAGAAATACAACTTTGTAGGAAATGGCAAACAGAGTTTCCGCCATGTACCCACCATGTATCCACCACGTATCGTCCTCCCTTCCAGCATATATCGACCTTGTATTGTTTCCGTATTGTTTCCGTATTGTTTCCGCTTCTGGAAGCGAGAACGATACGAGAACGATAGGAGAACGATACGAGAACGATACGGGATCGATACGGGATCAATACGGGATTGATACGAGACCGATACGAGAATGGTCTTTTCCGACTCCTAACCGACGAGATTGATAAGAAATTAAACTTTTTCATCATTGTTTCTTTTGATTATATTTTACATTCCAGCCACCCACCTCTTCCTGTCGTTTATGCCAAGAAGCCTGGTTCGCCATTTGCCCTGACGCAGCCACTATACAAAGATAACCTTCCGCCCAGCCGAATGCAAGTCGATTAGCACGAATTAACGCCCCATTAACTATTTGTCCGTATCCATTTAACAAGTCCCATCCCAGGCCAAAAACCTTCATTGCGGCCTTTCCTCATGCCCTTCCCCCAGTTTTATCCACCCAAAGGTTGTTAACTCTCATCTCTACCAACAGCCAAGAGATACAGGTTCTGACTTATCAAAATAGCGAACAAACGCGAGGCTGCCATCAAAGAAGTAGATACTCATGAGAGAACGGATAATCTCGCTGTACTGGCTGTACTGATAACCGAAGGTTTTCGTTTAGCCAGATGAGCAGAACTAAGTTTACTTTAGCTCTGCCATGGCGAGAAAACGTGCCATGAAATGGAACGATCTACACCTTAGGCCGAGGGTTGAGACGATTCCAGATGACAATGTGGAGTCAAATTGCTCCATGATTGAAAATATTTCTCTCAAAAGGAGTAAGTTTCTCAGGTTTAATTTGTACCTTTGCCATGTCACGTCAGAATTTTGCTTGTTTTCTTTTCGCAACACTAAGATAAGTGGTAATTCTGACATGGCAATATCCAAAGCAACTTTTTGCTGCTCAGGATATTATAAAATATTACAAACTATAGTGTTGCGGAATTAAGGATGAAGAATAAAGTTAATTTTATCATCACAGGTGCTACGGCTGCAATGCTGTTATTGCCAATGAGATCTGAAGCGCAGCAGCTTAGAGCAGGACAACTTGATCGGATTCCCGTATCAATGTTGCAGAAAGCCGAAAAGTATTCTCCGGCAGACTTGCGCAAGTCTGAGGAGAAGGCAAAGGCAAGTTATCCAAAACTCCCCAGGGGGGGAATTTTCTAAATCATAGAAATTTTTCCGGTCTCAGAGAGATAAGCAGCGGTGGCATCATGCCTTCAATGGCTCTTGAACCGAGAGTGCCTCTAAAGGCAGCCCAAAATGTATCAGGAAGAGAGTTGTGGGGAGCTGTCATAAACGACAATACTTGGACTGAAGACAACAAGCATTATGGACTCTACAAGTTCAATGCTTTAAACAATATCGGCATCGAGCCTATCGGACTCAACAACAACATCGTACCTAATGGTGGTGGCGCAATCATTGGCGACAGGTTGTATGTAGTAAACTACTTTGAGCTCCTTGGAAGAGTATTCGTTTTCTTTTATCAGTTTGATGCCGACACTTGGGAGCAGATTGGAGACGCTGATATCATATACGATATGTCTCTCATCGCAACCGAAACCGCAACAGCAGAAAACGGCACTATCTACGGAGCCTTCCACAGTGCTGACGGCAGTAAAATAGAACTCGGTATAGCAGACTATGAGAACAAGACCCGTTCTACTATCGGCACGCTGAACCACATATATGTTGCACTCGGTATCACTAAAGAAAACGTATTGTATGGTGTGGCTACAGACGGTGACCTCTACAAGATTGACGTTTCAACTGCAGAAGAGACCCTAATCGGAAAAACCGGCCTCACCCTTGCTGACAACGATGCAGATTATTATTTACAGAGCGGTGAAATCGACCAAAAGGACAATACTTTCTATTGGGCATGCGTTGACAATGAAGGAAGCTCAAAACTCTACACTATCAACTTGACAACAGGTGCTGCTGAACTCGTGGGAGAATTCACCAACCAGAATATCGTTACTATGCTGACTATTCCTGAGACTATCGCTGATGGTGCTCCTGCAGCAGTAACGGATTTGGCAGCAAACTTTACCGGCGGCAGTCTGACTGGAACTATTTCATTCAAGTTGCCTACAAACAACGTAAAGGGTGACAACCTTACAGACGACGTGACATATACCATCACCGAGGGTGCCAACATATTGAAGACCGGCACAGGTTCTCCTGGTTCAGTCGTTACGGAAAACGTGACAATTGCTGAAGACGGAAACAAGCGCATTGTAGTCACTACTTCCAACTCTGAAGGCAAAGGACTGAAGACCAAGATCAATCAGTATATCGGCTACGACACTCCTAAGCCGGCAGAAAACCTGAAACTCGACATCAACGAAGAGACAGGCGACGTAAACATTACATGGGATGCCGTTACGGATGGTCTCAATGGCGGATTCATTGGCGACATCAAGTATGATGTGGTACGCTATCCTGATGAGACTGTAGTAGGCAAGGGCATTACAGGAACCTCTTTCTCTGAGAAGCTGAACGACAAGAAACTTACAGCCTATACTTACGGCGTGAAGGCTTACAACGACAAGAAGACCAGCGCTGAAACAAGAACAAACTACATGCTGTATGGTGACCCTATCGTTCCTCCATACTTCGAAGACTTCCAGGACGAAGATGCCATGGCTTACTTCACAGTCATCAACTGCAACAATGACAAAGGCACATGGTCTTATTATAAGGACCGCGACGGCTCTGCTATGGCCAGATACAATTACAACTCGGCCAACGCTGGTGACGACTGGCTCATCACTCCTCCGCTCAAGGTCGAGAAGGGCAAGACCTATACTGTCAAGTTCAAGGCAAGGTCTAATTCAGCAGACTTCATAGAGAGACTTGAGGTGAAATATGGCTCAACAAAAACAGTTGAGGGCATGAAGAACGTGATTCTGGAGCCAACAGATCTTCCTGGCGACGCATTCCATGAATACACCAAGGAGATTACAGCTTCTGAAGACGGCACACTGTTTATCGGATTCCACGCAATCAGTGACCCCGACGTACTCTATCTCAAACTCGACGATATCAGCGTAGGTATAGGTATGCCTGGCACAGCGCCGGATGCAGTCAGCGAGATGAAAGCCGAACCAGGCACCAATGGAGCCAAGAATGCTACCATAAGCTTCACTGCTCCGTCTAAGGCTATCAACGGAAAGGCTCTTTCCGGCAAGGTGACACTGAAGATCAAGCGCGGTGACACAGTCATCAAGGAATTGAAGGACGTGGCTCCAGGCTCTAAGCAGTCGTTCGTGGATGTTGTTTCAGAAAACGGCTTCAACTCTTACAGCGTGACTTCTTCAAATGCTGATGGCGAAGGACGTTCCACAGAGCCTATAACTATTTATGTAGGTATGGACTATCCTAACACGCCGGAATTGAGCGCTGCCGACAACATGTCTTCTATCAAGGTTTCATGGACCGACTCTGACACGGGTGTGTATGGCGGTTATGTTGACACTCAGGCAGTATCTCATAAGTTCTATAATCTCAAGGAAACCGCACAAGGCATCGTACCAGAATTAGAGGCTGAAATCCCTGCCGGAACAAACTCATACAACACTGCCATCAACACAGACAAGGGCGAACAGACACTAAAGCAGTATGGCGTGTCTGCAGTAAACGAAGTGGGAGAAGGAATGATTGCCGTTACACCTTCCGTGGTCGTAGGCAGGCCTTATGCCATTCCGTTCTTTGAGAGTGTTCCTAATGGAGAACCGACATACGGCATGTGGTGGCTCGGAAGGAAGAAATTCACCATAGGTCTCAGCAAGGAGTCTTCTGACGGCGACGGTGCATGCTTCGCAATGCAAAGCAATGCTGCCGATGGACAGGGTACTCTTGGTTCTGGTAAGATCAGGCTGAGTGGTTCCATTAATCCTATGCTCATATTCAGCCACAAAGCCAAGGCTGCTTCAAACGCCAAGATCAAGGTTTCCGTTCACAAACCAGACGGCACCTTAGAGGAACTGAAGACTATCGACGCAGAGAAAGATGCAGGCAAATGGAGTCGCGAGTATATTACTATAGATCCTAAATACACTTCTTTGCCATATGTCATCCTGGAATTCACGGTGACTGCAAATGAGAATGAAATGATTTACCTCGATGAGTTCCACGTTCGTGACATATACGAAAGCGACCTCATTCTGAGTAACATCACTGCTCCTGATAAGATAAAGAAGGGAGAGACGGCAAAGGTTGACGTTGTTGTAACCAACTTCGGCAGCAACAATGCTGATGACTACACAGTGAAGCTCTATGCTGGCGACAAGCTCGTTGAAAGCAAGGAAGAGAAGGGCGAACTTGTTCCGTTTGCTTCCAAGACATACACGTTCAACTATGCTTCAAGCGTTATGGACAACAACAACGCCGTTGAACTGAGGGCAGAGGTGGATTACGACTACGACCTGAACCCTGACGACAACAGCAAGTTTACCACTGTGACATACGACATCTCTAACAAGCCACGCCCGGCAACAGTCAATGCAACTGAAAACGGTGACGGCAGCGTTAAGGTTACATGGTCTGCAGTAATTGAAGCAACAGTGACTGTAGAAGACGGATTCGAAGAGTATGACTCATGGACACAGGATAATTTCGGGGGTTGGACTACTTCACTTGGTTCCACACCTGCAAATGCCAAAACTGGAGGATTGTTCCAGGATATCAGATATCCTGGTCAGGGCGACAGATTCTCATTCGTAGTAATGGATCCGCTGACAAACTGGATTACACAGGAATATCTTGACGAGATCCCATCGCTGAAACCTCATGCAGGAAGCAAGTATCTGGCTGCGTTCTATAAGTACAATTCAGACTCTCAGACCTCTGAATTCTACGATGCCGACAACTGGCTCATCAGTCCGGCTCTGAGCGGAAACAAGCAGACCATCTCGTTCTGGGCATCTAACACCAATTTGCCCGAGTCTGCTTTCCCAGAAACATTCGATATTCTGTACTCGAAGGAAGGAACAGACATCAGCAAGTTCGTGAAGATTGGCGAGACCCGTACTGCAAGCAAAGGCGAGTGGGAAGAGTTTACAGCCGAGCTTCCAGAGGGAGCAACACGCTTCGCTATCCACCACAATACGGTAACAGAGACCAACTACCTTTTCCAGATTGACGATATCAAGTACGAGTCTGGCATTGGTAAGGTAACTGGCTACAAGATATACCGCAATGGTGAGTTGCTGAAGACCGTAGATGCCGACAAACTGGAGTTTACTGACAAAACTGCCGAAGGTGGCAAGACTTATGTATACGCGGTGGCAGCTGTATTCTCAGACGGCGAGTCCGAGGCTACTATAGCAACAGCTATCACAACCGACATCGAGTCTATCGAGAATGTAATCAAGGCCTCTTCTTACGACGTCTACACTGTTGACGGCAAGCTTATCGGAACAGGATTGAAGACTCTGAAGAACCTGAAGTCCGGATCTTACATCATCAACGGCCAGAAGGTTATCATCAAATAAAGCTCTTGAGGCATTATTGATGACCATAATGTAATAAATACCACATCCGCCCCAAAAGACGGATGTGGCATTTTCTCAATCATTAAATTATATTTTTATATTATGACACACAACATAACAAAAAGGACACTATGTGCACTGGCAGTAACAATGTTCGCATTATTGCTGGCCACTGATACAGCAAACGCCAAACCACGTACCGCAGCGCAAATGAAACAAGCTGCGAAGTTCATCTTTGCCAAACACGGAAAGATGAAAAATGCGGCACCAGCCAATATAAAGGTAAAGCAAATAGCCAAAAACGATGGGTACGTTATCTACAGCCGTGAAAACGGAGAAGGCTTTGCGGTAATAGCTACCGATGATGTAGCTCCCGAAGTACTTGGATACTCTGATTCAAAGATAACTGCAGACATCACAAACGAGAACTTCCTCTGGTGGCTTAGAGCAGTGAACAACGTTGTAAAGCATGCCGCCAAGACCAATACCAAGATAAAAAAAGTGCCAAAACCTGACCCAAACAAATACGCTGCTTCGGTTGATGCTCTCTGTACATCAAAATGGGGACAGGAGAAGCCTTATTGGAGCATGTGCCCGATGGGCAAAAATAGTAGATGCCTGACAGGATGCGTGGCAACATCCACAGCCCAGGTGTTCTACTATCATAAGGGTCCGAGAAACGGTGTGGGAACAAGAACCATATACTACCCGCCCAACAATACGGCAGGAACACCGGTGACTGCCGACTTTGAGAATGATATATACGACTGGGACAACATGCTGGACACTTACACCCCTGGATTATTTACAACGGAACAGGCAAACGCCGTGGCTCTTCTGATGAGAGACTGCGGAGTGTCTGCAAACATGAAATACGATCCAGAAGCCAGCGGCACTTCACATAAAGAGTGTACTGAGGGTCTGAACAAATACTTCGGACTGACAGAAGCCAAGTATATGTACCGCGACGATTATTCTGATGAAGAATGGATGGAGATGATTTACGACCAGATTACAAAAAAACTACCTGTCATATATGGTGGCGATGACTGGAAGGGTGGACACTCTTTCGTTCTCGACGGATATGATGCCGAAGGACGAGTACACATCAACTGGGGATGGGAAGGAAACCAGGACGGCTTCTACGATATAGACTTGCTGAACCCTTCAGGCTATGAGTTCTCAACCACTCAGGACGCTATCATAAACATCAAGCCGGAACGTGCAGAAATTCTCAAGTCCGACAATGTAGAGATGGCAAAGGCAGGCACCCTGCAATCACTTATTGACGAAGAGAACTTCTTCAAATATGACACTCTGAGGATAAAAGGCGAAATAAACGGAACCGACCTTAAGACCATCAGAGCAATGGCAGGACGAGATGAATACGGAGAGAAGACAGACGGCAAACTGAGAGTTCTCGATCTAAGCAAAGCAAAGATAATAGCTGGCGGCGACGCATACCTCATGGAGTCGGGGGTTCCTTTGAAGATAAGCAACGACAACGTACTGCCCAAGAAGGCATTCCTCAATTGTGTATCTCTGCGCCAAATCATTCTTCCAGAAGGAATAAAGAGCTTTGGAATTGGTGCTCTTGGAGGATGCAGCAGACTGAACACCGTTACTCTCATACCTGCCGAGGATGCAGACTTCAAGATTGTTGACGACATCTTGTATTCACTCGACGAGACCACAATTATCGGATCTTTGCCAAAGGTTAACAGTGAACTCAACATTTCCGGCAAGGTAACAAGAATAGACGATTTTGCTTTCTCAGGAAAAGCACGTGTTCTGAAACTGACATTGGGCGAACAGCTGACTTCTATCGGCGAGAGGGCTTTTGGAGGCTGTGCTCTGTTGAAGGAAATCCGCGTAATAAACAAAACTCCTTTGACAGCCCTCGGAACAAGTGTATTTGAGGATGTGGACAAAACTTCATGTAAACTGTATGTACGTGCTGGAAACACGGACAAGTTCAAGAGTGCTTCACAGTGGGGAGATTTTATAAACTTCGTAGAATTCGGTACAACTATAAAGGCACGTAATGCTATTCGCCTGTATGGTGAAGAGAATCCGAAGATGGGTTACTCTTTAAACGGAGACTACGTTGAAGGTACTCCTGACATAATCTGCGATGCTACACCGGAATCACCTGCCGGCAAATACCCTATCCGTATCGAGCCTGGTACGATAACGGAACCGGCTGTAGATTATGAAGACGGCTTCCTTATCATCAAAAAAGCTCCTCTTGCCATCGGTGTGGAAGATGCAGAACGCGAGGAAGGACAGGCTAACCCGAACTTCAAGCTTACCTTCGAAGGCTTCAAGAACAACGATACAGAAGTGGAAGCTTTCACAGAGCTGCCTGTAGCCACTTGCGAAGCTGACGAGAAATCACCTGTCGGCACTTATACTATTGTTGTCAGTGGAGGAGAATCAGAAAACTACAAATTGTCGTATGGCACAGGAACACTCACCATTACCGCTGCTACAGGGATATCTGTAGTTGACAGGATGGGTAATGCTCAAGCATTCGATATCTACACTATTGACGGACAACTGCTTGTCAGCAACGCCAAGAATCTCGACGGACTGAACAAGGGTGTATATATCATGGCTCCAAAAGACGGCAAGAACAGAAACATGCAGAAAGTCATTATAAGATAGTCATTATAAGATAACAACACAACCGTTTAAGACGGCAAAATAAAGCTGTCTTTTATCTATATCTGAGGAACAGGCTCTATATAGCAATCCATGTTACAAGAGACCTGTTTCTCAGGTTTAATTTGTACCTTTGCCATGTCACTTCAGAATGTTGCTTATTTTCTTTTCGCAACACTAAGATAAGTGGTAATCTGATATGGCAATATCCAAAGCAACTTTTTGTTGCTCAGGCACTTAAAAAGTTTAATTGATAATAGTGTAGCGGAATTAAGGTTTATCATATCATAGAAATGGTTGGAAAGCATTTTCTTGGTTTCTTTACTATGTTTCTTTACTATGTTCCTCTAATAGTAGAGTCTCATCAAGACCTGATTTCTTTTATAGAGTCTTTTTTGCAAAAGCTCCTTACTGGCTTTCATATAGACAAGTTCCGTTTCAGCGCCTGCTTTTTGGATTAGCTCTTTATAACAATTCCGATTTTCCTTACTCCAAAAACTAAAATCAATCACAACATCTTTTCCTTGCTGAATCAGGGACAGCAGTTTTTTTTGAAGCGCAGCTTCCACCTGCTCTGACAATTTTTCATATTCTTCTTCCGGATAATCAATTCCCTTTCTCCCATAAAGTTTCCACATTTCTTCGTCAATGGAAAGTCTGATATATCCTTCCTGTTCTTTTTTCTTGGCGTAAGTAGTCTTTCCAGAACCACATACGCCGCACATCATAATAACTTTACTCAAACACATATAAATGAAATGAATTGGGTTGAATACTTCTTTCCATAATATTCGCATATAGATGCAAGGCAAGCCACCCCACATTGCATTGAATCTTTTTGCTTTATAAAGGGGAAGCGTTTCATTTTATTTGCTTATCTGTGGTGTATTAAACTTACCTAAACCGGTATTGTCTTTACTTGATTCTATAAGTATCTTGCCATCGTGCCTTCTTGATTTTCCTACGGAGAATGTATATGTGGCAGTCAAGCGTGCCATATGCTGAAGTGGTTTCCAATCCTTGTTCTCATTATACCTAAGAATAGGTAAATTCGAAACAGTATAGTTGTTGTGTCCTGAATAATTGTATTTTGCACCTACTGACCAATTACCTATTTTATATTGTATCGTTCCAGCATATTGAAGGCTGCCACGTGACAAAAGGTCGCCGTCGTATACCTTTGTTGGTGAATTAACATTAAAGATCAAAGACAAGTTTTCAAATGATGCTGTAATATTGCCACCTATACGCCAATAATCAAAGTTGATATTTTGCGATGGAGTTTCAAGTCGTGAGATATAGTATTCAACATAGGGTGATAATTCTAACCATTTAAATGGATACCAACTCCCATAAAGGTCAAATCTCCATTCGAAATCACCTCCTATATTTTGAGGTCTGAAATAAATATTATCGCCTTCTTTTAGTATTGTGGTAGCTATCTTATTGTTAGCATATGATGGCTGTACCATGAAGACTATCTGATTTTTATTATTGGGTGAGAAATATGCAAACGACAGTTTCCCCGATGTAATCCAATAATCTTTCAATTTTGGATTGCCAGCAGATATCAGCCAGGGGTCTAAATAGGTTTCACTCTCAGTGATTTCATTTAACGAAGGAGATATATTACGCATAGTCAACGTCAACTGCACAGTTGTTCCTTTCATTTTACCCTTTCCCCACCAATCTGAATAAAGTCTTATGTAAGGAAGAACAGAGGTTTGCGATATACCCGAGGATGTCTGCTTAAATATATTCAATCCAACAGCCGGAACAAACGATATTGTATTCCATGTCCAGGAACCACCCGTATTAAGGAACTCATTGTGAGAATATGGTTTGTATTTGTTATTGAATGAAGTCTGATTAAGTTGCTTATATTCATATCTTGAACCAACACTCAATGAGCCACCCCAAAGCGGAGAGGCATAGACAGCGTTTGTAATAAATGAATACGAATCATTATCCACTCTTGAGTGTAAATTGTAGTCATAGTCATTGTTTCCTGTATTCTCCGAGAGCATAGATTGCTTCGAATCCGAATAACTATTTCCAAATGTATTGACCACATTTATGGCAAACAGACGGCCTTTCTTTAATAAATAGCGATAGTATAAATCTACAGCCACCGTATTGGAACGACTCTTCAAAAGGCTTGTACCTTCACCATTATATTGGGTGTCATCTGTCGAAATAAGGCCCGCCCTTTTTTCTTCATCTTGTAAGGGTTCAATGATAGTATATACCTTAGCATTAAACAGATGATTACCCTGATATCTTTGGTACGATGCACTGATGTTATGATATTGACCTTTATAGCGACTTGTACCCCTATATTGAGAATGTAGTTGCGGACTATAAGTGTATTCAGCAAGATTATCAATATTGCCTATGTTTCTGTAATCAATCAGATAATCCAGTTTTACTTGGTTCAGAGAATCCGCATATGTCAAGTCAATCTGGTTTGTTCCAAATTCTGTGTTTACAGCATTAGAAGTGTTGAAATAACCGGCATAAGATCTATCGTGCCTCTTCTTCACAACAATGTTGACTACAGGCCCTGCAGTCAGACTCATGTATTGAGGAGGAGCAATAGAATAAAATTCTACGTTCTTTATGTCCTCACCCTTATATCCACGTAAGTCATATGCCGTTGATGGAACGCCATTTATAAGGATAAATACATTTTGTCTGTCCCAAGAAACCAATTTTGTTTCATTTATTGCTGTTTGGAACAATTCTAAGGAAGAAACTGCATCTAAAGCATTTGTACCAAACTTTTTATTGTCGTTTGATAAATATAGTACATCGTGATCACCCTTATGAATAATCCTTTCTGCTTTAACCACAACTTCACTTAGTCTAAAAGATTTGATAGTATCTAATGATTCTTGAGCATTACCATTCAAAACAAGAAACAAGAGACTAATTATTGCTAGAACCTTTTTCATCCTAATTTCCGCAGCACTATGAATTAGCATTTTTTATAAGTACCTGAGCAACAAAAAGTTGCTC
>ULVK01043746.1_pt1 | contig 13796 bp, 10 predicted proteins | sample 1959311 | NCBI WGS metagenome assembly ULVK01 (sample SAMEA4835783, study PRJEB28245) | human gut metagenome | biome: gut microbiome; material: fecal sample | place: Denmark | collected 2008 | reverse complement strand
CGCCGCCGATCAGCTTGGGCGCTACAAAGGCGCACACTCTGTCAGCAAGGCCTGCATCAAAGAAGGCACCGTGAATTGCACTGCCTCCTTCTACCAAAAGGCTGGCAATACCGCGCTCAGCCAAGGCCTGCACCACCTGCGCCACAGGCAGCACGCCGTCAGCCAGCGGCAGACGTACCACCTCTACGTTAGGCAGAGCAGCCAGCGCTTCCGCCTTAACGATATCGGAATCCAAGCCGGTAAAAATAATCGTGTCCGCCAGCGGATTCAAAACTGCTGCCATCAGCGAAATCTTCAGGCTGCTGTCGAGCACCACGCGCACCGGATTTTTGCCGCGCACCAGACGGGTGGTCAGCTCCGGGTCATCCTCCAGCACTGTGCCGATGCCGACAAGCACAGCGTCATGCTGCTTACGCAGACGATGCGCGAAGGTGCGTGCCTCCTCGCCGGTAATCCATTTGCTGTCGCCGGTAGCAGTAGCGATTTTGCCATCCAATGTCATAGCGTATTTTAAAGTAATAAACGGACGCTGCTTCGTAATCCAGGTAAAGAAGCGCTCATTTAGGCGCTTAGCCTCCTTTTCGCACACGCCGGTAACAACCTCGATACCCTGCAGGCGCAGATATTCCAAACCCTGACCTGCAACCTTGGGGTTAGGATCAAGGCAGGCAACCACAACCTTGCCGATGCCCGCGCGCGCCAAGGCTACGCAGCAGGGACCGGTGCGTCCGTAATGTGCGCAGGGCTCCAACGTTACATAGGCCGTTGCACCCTGAGCCATCTGCTTAGCCTCCGCCAAGGCATTGACCTCGGCATGCGGTTCGCCGGCCTTATGGTGATAGCCCTCACCCACAATATTGCCTTCGGCATCCACAATCACGCAGCCAACCATCGGATTGGGACTGGTATTGCCCTCTGCCTGCAGCGCCAGCTCCAGGGCCCGCTGCATATATGCTTCATCTGTCATTCTTGCCAAAATATCACCTTCCAGTAATATAAAAAACCGCATAAAGACCTAAGGAGCCCATATGCGGTAAAAAACTGTTTTGCCACCTTTTATCATCCAGACTATACTGTCGGTACCGGAATCGCACCGGTTCATGCGCTGCTGCGCTAGCGGACTTTACCGCCGATCGGGAATTGCACCCTGCCCCAAAGGTTACATTATGAAGTTATTTTTATTATAGCGTCAAATTTTCTTCCAGTCAAGAAAACTATACGTGAACACTATGATTTACTTCGCTGCCTCTTTAATAATTTCGTAGGTCCAGCGTGCAGTGTTGTACAAATCCTCTTCCTTCAGATATTCCGCGGTAGTATGCACATTACTCATGCCGGTTGCCAACAGACCGCAGGGCAGGCCGTAGCCGCAAAGATAATTGCCGTCACTGCAGCCGCCGGTGGTTTTCAGCTCTACCGGGAAGCCCAGTGTTTCCGCAGCGCGTGCTGCCAGCTTAATGCATTCGTGGTCCTTGTTCAGCTCCACAGCAGGACAGCCTTCCACTACTTCGAATTCAACCTGACCGCCACCGGCCTCAACAGCCTCTTTAATCAGAGCGATGGTGGAATCCTTCAGCGCCTCCAGACGCGGTACGTTCAGAGAGCGCATATCAATGACGAATTTAGCCTCCGGGCAAACAATGTTGGTGCCAACGCCTGCGTTGAACATGCCGATGTTAAAGGTAGTTTCGCTGTCCAGACGACCGTAAGCAGGCAGCTTGGACAAAGCATCCGCCGCCAGCATAATCGCATTGACGCCTTCTTCCGGAGCAATGCCTGCATGGGCAGCCTTGCCCTTGACGGTTACGTAAATATCGTACAGCTTCGGTGCAGCATAGGTAATTTCGCCCGGTGCGCCGCCGATATCCATGCAATAACCGTAATCAGCCTTAATCCAGCTCTGGTCCATGTTTACTACACCAAGGCAGCCGATTTCCTCACTTACAGTAAAGCACAGCTGCACGTCGCCGTGAGCTACGCCATCCTCCTTCAGTGCGCGCACCGCCTCCAGCATGGCAGCAACGCCAACCTTGTCGTCACCGCCCAAGGTCGTGGTACCGTCGCTGTACAGCACGCCGTCCTTGCGGACAACCTTGGTGCCGGTTGTCGGTGCTACGGAATCCATGTGCGCTTCGAACAGCAGCTTCGGAGCATTAGGCACGGTGCCCTTCACATAGGCCCACACATTACCGCAGGTACCGCCGGTTTTCTCGTGCGCCTTATCCATCTCAGGCTCCAGGCCAAGCTCGCGCAGCTTCGCCATAATCAGCTCTGCTTCCTGCTTTTCATCCTTACTGGGGCAGGGAACGCTTACCAGCTCTATAAATTCATCAATCAATCTTGTTTTGTTTATCATTATGGTCACCTCGTAAAAGTTTAAGATATAAGCATATTATATACCTTAATGAAAGCCGCGCGCAAGTTTAACTGCCGGCAATATTACAGCTGCAGATAGCGGCAGGCCAGATACAAAGCGCCCGCAACCAAACCACCGCAGGCACGGATTCGCAGCTTTTTCGCATCAACGCGCTCCGGGTCGCTTTTCTGCAGACGGCCGATGCCGCCCAGCAGCAGCCAGGCGGAAAACAGCAGCATAGCCGCCGCCAGATAATCCCAGCTTTCCAATTTAGCAAAAATCTCCATTATATCACCTATTCTTTATTTTTTGCGGACACAGATATGCATAGTGACAGTAAGCACAGCTTTCGTTACAGCTGCAGGCGAAATCGTCCTCCTCGCCCTTACCGCTGATTTCCTCGCACAGCTCTATTGCCTCCTGCAGGTACGATTTATCCAACGGCAGCTGCCAAACGCTCATATTCTGCAGAAAGTGCAGCTCGGCGCACACAACTCTTTTGCCGGGGTACAGCTTTTCCGCAGCATCCTTATACAGCGCCAGCTGATAAGCATAACCCAGCTTCACCTCGTCAGGCTCCGGCGGCGTACCTGTTTTATAGTCCACTATTATCATATTATCATCTTCGTCAAAGGCCAGCAAATCAATTACGCCCTCAGCCGCCAGCTCCTGCTGCAGAGGCTGTACGAATTCTAATTCACGCTTCTGCTTTTTGGGCAATGATTTATACAAATCGCTGCTGATATAAGCATCAAACATACTCTTGGCCTGTGTTGCCGCAGCGCCGGGAGCAAATTCATCCAGTGCAATGGCAAAAACAGCCTCCGCATTATAGCCATTATACAGCTCCAGCGCTTTATGCACAATACTGCCGGTTACACTAGCAGGCAGCTCGTGCGCCTGCTCTCCGGCAACTGTCTGCTCCAGCTCAGGCACTGCCAAAACCTGCTGGTAGTAATATTGACGCTGACAATGCAGATACGTCTGCAGTGCACTTGCGGTAAAGCAGGTACGGCCGCAGGCTGCGTAGGCAGGCAGCGGTGCCAAGGCCAACGGCTCCAGCGCCAGCTGCTGCTGCACGCCCTGCTGCACAACAGCCGGGCTTAAAGCATCGGCACACAAAAGGCGTACCCAAGGACAGCTGCTTTCCTGCTTGTCCCAATCCACCTCGTATACTGCCTGCAGCTGCTGCCACCAGCCCTTGGCGGCAGGCAGAGCGATAACAGCCTCCGGCAGCTTTTCTTCCGCCACCGTACCGACCATTAAAAGCTGCTTTTTGGCACGCGTCATAGCAACATAAAGCAGACGTCTGCTTTCTTCTTCTTCCAGCTCACTATCGCGCGCCTTCGCCAGCTCGTACACGCCGCTGTTTTGCAGCTGCATTTCCTTATCGGGCACCTTAATGCCCAAAAGTCCCTGCTCGCCTTCCTTCCCCGAAAAATATTTAATGGATGCGGTATCGCCCTTCACTGATTTATCTAACTGCGGTAAAATAACAAGATCGAATTCCAAGCCTTTGGAATTATGTATCGTCATAATCTGCAGTGCATCATCGGCCTGTACGGTAGCGGCAGGCTCCTTGCTGCTGCTTGCGCGCAAATCCTTAACGTTTTGCAGCCATTCCGCCAGCGAAGCCTGCTTCGTTTGGCAATACTGCTGTGCCAGGCGGCGCAGCTTTTTGACATTGGCCAGCTTGCTCGGGCCGTTTTCCTGCTGCGACAGAACGAATTCCGGCTTCAGCTCGTCCCAAAGCTGTGCGAACAGCTCCGGCAATGCCATCAGTGCTGCTGCCTGACGTAGGCTGCGTAAGCGTTCGGCAGCCTGCATAGCCAGCGCCTGCTGCTCCGGCTGCAGGTTCAGCTGCAGCTCACCGCTGCCGACAGCCTGCAGTACATCCCATAACGGTTTATCATTTTCGGTCTGCCAGAAAAGCTGCGTCAGCGTTGCATCATCCAAACCGAAATAGTTGGAGCGCAAAGCGCCTGCCAGCTCCAGGCTTGCGTAACGGTTGTGCAGCACAGCCAGCAGATTCAGAATATCCAGAACCTCCTGCTGCTCATAAAAGCCCTTGCCCTTAACTACTACGCAATTTATGCCGTAGCCCTGCAGCGTCTGCCGCAAAATTTCGCAATGCGTCATTGCGCGCAGCAAAATAGCCTTGCTTGCCCCCGGCCTGAGCTGCGGCTCAACCTTGGGCAGCTCCTGCTGCAGATAGGCGGCGATTGCCTCTGCCTCCTTCTGCCATTTATCCTCTTTAGCGCCCAGGTCATCATCCTTGGATTTATACGGCACCTGCAGCAGGCAAACCTTAGCGCCGCCGGTGTTAGCACCCTCGTGATGCTCCAGACAGATTTCCTCCTTCGGCAAATCCATCAGCTGACAAAAGGCGGTATTACAGCTTTCGACAATGCTCTGCGTGCTGCGGAAGTTGGTTTTCATGCCCAGGTTCTGTCCCGCATTTTGCGCGATATCCTCTTTTACCTTATTAAAAACGCTGACATCGGCATGACGGAAACGATAAATAGACTGCTTCACATCACCGACGATAAAAAGATTATTCTTGCCGTCCAGCTTGTTACCGCAGAGCAGATAAATCAGCTGACGCTGGCGTTCGTTGGTGTCCTGGAACTCGTCTACCATAATATATTTATAGCGCTCCTGATACTTTTGCCGCAGCGCCTCATTCTTCTGCAAATGCTCGATGGCCAGCAAATCCAGATCATCATTAAACAGGATATTATTTTCCTGCTTGCGTGCGCTCAGGCAGGCATAAAACTCCTGCAGCACGGCAAGCCAATCCTGCACCAAATCGCAGCCCTTGGCGTTCAAAAGTACATGGTTCAGCTCCTGACGCAGATTTTTTAAATTAGTCAGCTCCGCTGCCAACGCCTTGCCACTAACCTTAACAACGCCCGACGCATCCAGCAGGGAGCACTCCGGCTCCGGCGCCAGCAGCTGCTTTTGCATTTCGTCCAGCAGTCCTGCGGCCTCCGTCAACGTCTGGCGTCCCTTGGTCTTTGCCCCCAAAGCCTCGCGCGCTTCGATTACCTCGCGCACAGCAGCAAACAGCTTCTGCTGCAGAGCCGGCAGTTCTTCCTTCGCCTTAAGATAAGGCTCTGCCAGATTATCTTCACGCACCAGCTCCGAGAGCTTGTCCCCCAGCGCCGTAACCTGATTAACAAAGCTGTTAACGCCGTAGGTCTGCACCAGCCTGCGCAGGGCAGCGTTTTCCTTGATATTTTTGCGTAAAAACTGCTGCAGCGTTTCTTTAAAAAAGTCCTGCTCTTCAAAATCCTCTAAAATCGTAAATTCCGGATCAAGCTGCGTTTCTACCGGGTTATCTCTCAAAATACGGCTGCACAGGCTGTGAATCGTGCTTATCGGCGCGCTCTCCACCTTCTGCAGATGCTCCTGCCAGCGCAGTCTTTCCAAATCAGTCTGCGCCTGCTCCACACATTCGCCGACAGCCTGACGCACACGCCCCTTGATTTCGTCGGCAGCCTTGCGCGTAAAGGTTATCGCCACAATATTCGTGGGATTAACGCTCAAATCCGAGCGCAGAATTTGCACAAAGCGCTTCATCAGTACATAGGTTTTACCGCTGCCGGCACCGGCGAGCAGCGAAACATTGCTTTTAATCGTATTTATCGCCAAAGCCTGCTCCGGTGTAGGGTTCTTACTCATCGCTCTCGCCTCCCTGTCCGCCGTCGCCATTCACCAGCTGCACACGGCAAATATCGTGTAACGGGCAATATACATCGCAGCGTCTGCAGCCTGCCAATGCAAAATCGCCTGCATAAATTCTTTCTATATAATCCTTCAGCAACTGCTCTTTTTCCTGCTTAAAGCTATCCCAGGTCAGCTCTGCGGCGTTCTTCGGCTTTTTATACGGCAAGTCGCTGTTGCCCACGCTTTCCAGCAAAAAGGCACTTTTGCGCTTGCCCTCCTTCAGCGAATAATAGCAGCCGCCGCTGACTGCAAGCTGCTCCTTGGAAAGCGCCGCCACCGCCAGCAGATACACCGGCAGCTGCAGGTCGAGCCCCTGCTCCATAGCACTGCCTGTGGGAGGCGTGCCACTTTTATAGTCCGTGATAAAAGCATGCTCGCCGTCGCTGTCGATTCTGTCAACTCTGCCGATAAGCGATACATCACTGCCGTCACTGAGCGTCAGGTACAAGGGCTTGCCGTTTTTAGAGCTGAAATTCCATTCCACAGCCTGCGGCCTAAAGCCGCCCCAACGCTGCTGGTCGGCATATTCAAAGCGCAGCCAGCGCACCAGCATACGCCAGAGGCGCTGCTTTTCTACCTGCCAGATATCCTCGTTTACGGAAGCAACGGTACTGCCGCCGTCATTGCGCGCAGCGGTGCAGACATCCTCAAAGACTGCCTCCAGCTCCTCCGTCAGGTCTGCCATAGTTTCGCCGATAATTTTGCTGCCAAGATAAGGCTCGACAAAGCTTTTCAGCGTCTGGTGCAGGATATCACCGGCATCACGCGGCTGCAGCAAATCATCCGCTTCCTCCGCCGCCTGCGCCAGCCACACCTTCTCCGCCAAAAAGCGGAAGGGGCAGGCAGCATAAGCCTCCAGCCTGCTCGCACTGAAGCGGCTGCCGATTTGCTTACGCAGCAGCTTCGTCGGCAGGGAATTTTGCAAGTCGCCATTATATTCCGGCTGCTGTGCCTTACGCAGAATATCCGCTTTGGCTGCCAGCTGCTGCTCCGCAGAGGGAGCCTTTTGCCCGCTGAGCTCTGCTATTTTCGGCAAATCCGCAGCAGCAAAGCGCTTGTCGCTGTACGCCTCCTCCGCCGAAGCAACGCCGAAATCAGGCAGCGTCTGCGCCTTAACATAGTCCTTGTCCAGACGCTTGTCCTCACTTCCCGGCTGCAAAAACAGCTTCCAGATTTCCTCCAGATAGCTGCTGGCCAGGCTTTCGCCTACATCCTCATGCCAAGTGAGGATGAGCTCCTTTTGCGCCGCACACACAGCCTGAGCAAAGAAATAAGCATCCTCATCAAAGGAGGAGCCAACCGTGGGCAAATCGTAGCCTGCGTCCGCCAGCTGCTTGCGCTCCGTATCGTTATAAATCCAGTTTTCGTTTTTAGCCTGCGGAAACTCGCCCTCGCGCAGGCCCATAATATACACGCTGTCGAAGCTCAGGCCCTGTACGTTGCCAACCTCCGTAAAGAGTACGCCGTCCCTGCGTCCGAAGCGCAGAGTAAGCTGCACCTGCCCCAAGGCCTCCTGCAGCAGGCTGTTCCATTGGCTCAGCGTCAGCTTGTAATCACTGTTTTTCGCAACCTCGTAATCACGCACAAGCTGCTGCACAGCCTTCAGCACAGCATCCTTGCTGCGCAGGCAGGCCAGCATAAAATCAAGCGGCACGCCCTGCTTATGCAGGCTGCCCAGACGCTCTTCCAGCGGCAGCGATTGCACAAGCTGCGTCAGCTGCTCGGCATATTCGCTGATTGTTGCCTCCGCTTTGGTGTTTTCTATAAACGCATCCAGCTGCTGCCACAGCTCCGTTGCATCCCCCAGCAGTTCGTGTGTCTTCTGCATAGCCTCCTGACGTGTTTTGAAATACGTTTGCGTGCGCAGGCTGCTTGCCGTTTCCACATCCACATCAAAGAACAGACGCAAAAGCTCACAGCTCAGCAACTCCAGATAGGCCGCTGCCGCCTCACGTCCCCTGCCTGCGGCAGTAAGCAGCAGGCGCAGCATAACAGCCAACGGCTGCGCCACCAGCGCAGTTGTCTGCGGCAGGCTCACCGGCACACCGTTTTTATTCGCCAGCTGGCGCAAGCCGCTGTATAAGGAAAAGTCGCGCACGGCAACAACAATGCGATTGGCAGCACACTTTTCATGCGCCAGCTGCTGCTTGATACGCTTCAGCACCCAGCGCATCTCCTGCTCATCGGAGGCAAAGCAGTAGCTTTCCACACCCTCCGCAGGCACCGGTGCGGGCGCATGCCCCAAGTGACGCAGCTGCCGCATAGCAACGCCTGCCGGAGCTTGTCCCAATTCCTCTGCCGCAAGGCTTGCAACAGTCGCACCAAGAATTTTCAGCGCGTTGACGGTGTTCGTGCTCGCGCGCATAAACTTGGTAATTGATTCATACTTGGCTTTTTCGTCGGAGCTTACTCTGCGTCCTTCGTAGCTCATGCTGATTACCAGATCATCCACATGCTTCGCCAAGGCCTGCAGAAAGTTTATCTGCACCTGGTCAAGGCTGAAGAAATCGCAGATATAGATATGCTTCCAGGGGATTTTGCAATCCTGCTTCTGCAGCATTTCCATAGCCAGACGATACTTGCCCTCCAGGTCATACCAGTTATTGTTTTCCAGATATTGACGATAAAGCAGATAAAAATTGCAGACGCCCAAATCCTTGCCCTTCAGCTCATCCTCCTCAAAGGATTTTTGGATTTGGCCGTAGATATCCTCCTTAGTGGCACCGCAGCGTGAAAGCTGGCTTACGAGCGAGGTCATGGCCTTCACAAAGCCTGTTTTATGCGCCAGCGAGCCGAAATATTCCAGCTGCTTATGCGTAGTCATACCGGTAAGCTGCTTGTTTTCCATCATATAGTCGATGATGTCCTGCACAATCAGCTCCTGACTGCGACGGCTCAATTCCTTGTAATCGCTGCCACCGTTAAGGTTCATCAGCTTGCTTGCCAGAGTATCCATGCCCATTGTTTCCACATTAGCATAATTGCGGTGCACATCGTCCGTCAGCAGGCGGTTCGGTAGCACCAGCACGCCTTCGCCCAACGGCTGTTGCGAAAGCTTCTCTGCCAGCTGCGAGCGCAGGCTGCAGCCGAGAGGTACATAAATCAACTTTGCCATAACAATCTCCTTCTGTTTATCCTTCAGCGTAAGGTTGCTCAAATCTTTATAATGCTTATTATACCATAAGCGACTGTCAAAGATTGTCTATTTGAGGAACGGATTTTTAGGGAAACTAAAAAGGCTGCCACATAATTGTGACAGCCTCCTGAAAATACAATATTATGCTTCGTATTCAGCTAACTTTGCAGCAGCCTTCGGGCAGCCTTTTGCGGCAGCCAGTTCGAAGTAGGTCTTGGAGCAGATTTTGTGGCCCATAGCCAGATATTGCTCGCCCAGCTTGTACATATCTTCTGCATATTCCATGTCCTTCAGCTTCGCGGCAGCCTTGGAGCAACCTTTAGCAGCAGCCAGTTCGAAGTAGGTTTTGCCGCAGATGCAGTGGCCCATGCCCAGATAATGCTCGCCCAGCTTGTACATATCTTCTGCATATTCCATGTCTTTCAGCTTAGCAGCAGCCTTCGGGCAGCCTTTGGCAGCAGCCAGCTCAAAGTAGGTCTTGGAGCAGATGCAATGGCCCATTGCCAGATAATGCTCGCCCAGGTCATACATATCTTGTGCATATTCCATGTCCTTCAGCTGTGCGATTGCTTCCTCGGAGCCTTTAGCAGCAGCCAGCTCCAGATAGGTTTTACCGCTGATGCAGTGGCCCATACCCAGATATTGTTTAGCAAGCATCAGGCAGCCTGCAACATATTCTTTTTCTTTAGCTTCGGCAGCAGCGATTTCTTCATCGGTAACGCCTGCTTTTTCTTTGAACCATGCCATGATAGCATCCATGTCTTCAGCCTTGTGCAGCACGCTTCTGAATTTATAGTCAATCACCTTGGTAGTATACAGGTACTCAACACCCAGGTCCAAGTCAAAATAATCCAATCCGAAAAATGTCAGAATACCATCAATAACAACCTCAGCATTAGCAGGATCCTTTGCCAGCTTAGCAATTTGTAAATACTTTTCAGCAACAGTCGTCATTTAAAAAACCTCTCTTTTTCATTCTTTTGTAAGAATAATCAATTATTAGTTCCTTTGGAACCAATATAATCATATCACGATTGAAAATAATTATCAACTATTATATGGGAAATGGCGGGAAAATGGGAGATGGGATACTCAAAACATCAAAACACCTTCGGGATCATATGAGGTTTTAGTTCCAAAATGTTCAATTTTCGTATTATATTTAGCACCCAAATTATAAAAACGCAGGCTATCCTTCGTCAGGTCAGCAATCTTAAGGAGCTCATTTTGTAAAAAAGCATAGTCATGTGGTTCTACCAAACATTCAAACACCGAATTCTGTACCCGCTGCCCATACTTCAAACACATTTTAGCAATCTTGTTAAGTCTTCTCCTGCCAGCGGCATCCTGAGTATTAACATCATATGTTACCAATATCAGCATAGCATTTTATCCTCACTTCCACAAATAGCTCGGATATTCATCTATATCTCCGCGTATATATCTGGCTAAAAGCTGCGCCTGAACAAAAGGCACTAATCCCCATGGTATTTTTTCTTGCAAAAACGGATGCATAATTACGTCTTGCTTACGTTTTTGCCAAGCTTCAAAAAATGTCTTTCGTCCATCGTCATTTAATAATACACTGCCGTTTTCCTGATTATTAAATGATTTTTCATTAATCACACGATTATTAATCAACGTAAGCACAAATCTATCTGCTATAATGCTGCGAAACTCTTCCATCAAATCAAGAGCTAAAGACAAGCGTCCCGGTCTATCCCGATGCATGAGACCAATATACGGATCCAAGCCGGCTCCTTCAAGTGCTGCAGCACAATCGTTAGCCAAAATAGTATATGCAAAGGATAATAGAGCATTTACAGGATCGGTCGGAGGCCTTTTATTTCTATTAGTAAATCTAAAATAAGCCTTATTTTGCAATACAAGCTCATTAAACTGAGCAAAATACAAGCTGGCAGCATCGCCCTCCAATCCTCTCAGTACAGCTAAATCGGTACATTTTCTGGAAAGCCTTGTTAAACGCATAATTTCATGGCTGGCTTGTTCAATATTAGCTACATCAACAGTTAAAGCATGGTCACGTTTGGCACGCTCCAAAACGCTACGAGAATTATACAGTTTGCCAACAATAAAATTACGCGCTATTTTACAGCTAAGCTCCTCTGAATCCGAAATCCGATACTGTTCTTTGCGTAACAATACATTGCTGTTATTATGCCCCATAACTCGCGCCAGAAATCTTCCGCTTGGTTTATAAAAACACACGGCTATCCCATGCTCAGCACATTTTCCCAATAACGCCGGACTCGCTCCCATATAGCCAAAATATAAAATCTGCTCAAACATACGCAACGGTAATTTTTTTATTGCAGTACCATTCCTGTTTATTACCACGTTTTCATTGTCCAGCGATAAATAAACATCTTCGCTTGTCACAAATAAAGTATTCAGTAAATGTCTCATAATGCATCCTCATTTAAAAATTTTGCATAATAATCCGCTACAACTGTCTTCCTGCATATAACCGGCAAACAAATATCCTTTAAAGAACATAAGCTACAGCCTTTTTTAGGCTTAACATTCGGTGTATAGCCCTGTCTATAATAGTTATGCATTTCGCGCAACATAGATTCTACATTTTCACGCATAGAAGCAGTAAAAGCAATCTCTTCTCGACGATGTGTTTCATTATAATATAACGCACCTTTAGGTATATCAACATGCAGCATTTCTTCCAAACACATAGCCTGACAGCATAATTGTAATCTGTCAGCATCAATCAGCTTACTCTTTCCGCGCTTATACTCTATGGGATAAGGGTGCCACAATCCTTCACGTCCATATAAAGTGCATCCGTTTTCAGTCTTACTGAATTCGACAACATCACATTGTCCGGAAACGCCTAATCTTCTTGAAAAGATACTCAAGGAACGTGTAATTAACAGATTACCGCGTTTTTCTATAAAGCCATCATCATGACAACGTTCATGGATTATGTTACCCTCAATTGTTCTTACATTTTCCTGCCATTGATTTTCTATATGAATCAACGCCCATTGTCGACGGCAAAAGCAAAAATGCTGAATACCTGATAATTGTAAGAATTCATCTTCACAATATTCCATAAGAATTCTCCTTTCCCTATTAGCTAATCAGAATACGTCATTTGTGTTAACAAAACCGAAAATCCAACCGTGTTCCTTATTTCAATCCACGCTCCCTCACGGGAGCGACTTGGCGAGCGTTTTGGCAAGCTCGTTGTTATCGAGATTTCAATCCACGATCCCTCACGGGAGCGACTATGGACCATCACCATACGCTTCGATAGCGGTATGTATTTCAATCCACGCTCCCTTACGGGAGCGACGGCAAGACGTTTCACTCGGTTTAATTGCCGTGTGTTATTTCAATCCACGCTCCCTCACGGGAGCGACGCCCTGCGTTGATGCAGGCAGCCTTGCAGCAGGCGATTTCAATCCACGCTCCCTCACGGGAGCGACTACACTTATCAAGAAGATAGCAAGTTTGGACTTATAATTTCAATCCACGCTCCCTCACGGGAGCGACCCTTTTGAAGTGTACCGGGATAGCAGATTTTTAGGATTTCAATCCACGCTCCCTCACGGGAGCGACTTCAGCAAGCCGCAAGATTTTGCCTTGCCTTTCAATTTCAATCCACGCTCCCTCACGGGAGCGACGGCAGGTTTATCGATGTTAACGACTCGCAACTGCCATTTCAATCCACGCTCCCTCACGGGAGCGACCTTTGATATCCACGTCTTTAGCACCCAGATAAGTATTTCAATCCACGCTCCCTCGCGGGAGCGACGATGTTGCTCAATCTCCATAGGCATACCCCACATATTTCAATCCACGCTCCCTCGCGGGAGCGACTGCAATAGCCTTCTTGTCAAAAGCTACTATGTAAATTTCAATCCACGCTCCCTCGCGGGAGCGACTAAGGATCTTGGACTTTCTGATGATGGCCTGCCTTGATTTCAATCCACGCTCCCTCGCGGGAGCGACGCAAAAGACGGCCAATAGAAATCAAGAACATCAATTTCAATCCACGCTCCCTCGCGGGAGCGACTCCATGCCATGTGACTGCCATGTGACGGCCTCAATTTCAATCCACGCTCCCTCGCGGGAGCGACAGAGCTGCACGGCTCGCGGAATATGATGCCTGGAATTTCAATCCACGCTCCCTCGCGGGAGCGACGGGAGTCGAAAAAAGGCCCATGACTCGGTCCCAATTTCAATCCACGCTCCCTCGCGGGAGCGACTGACGCGCGTGCTGCGTCCTAAGCGGTCCATCTTATAATTTCAATCCACGCTCCCTCGCGGGAGCGACAAGGCTTTGGAAGCGCAAGCTAAAGATGCTATTATTTCAATCCACGCTCCCTCGCGGGAGCGACACGATATTATTACTCTGTATTTATCATTGCGTCTTATTTCAATCCACGCTCCCTCGCGGGAGCGACTCAAAGCGCAGGGCGTGCCTGACCCAGGCTTTTTATTTCAATCCACGCTCCCTCGCGGGAGCGACAACAAAAATGGCAAACCCGACTCAAATCGTACTGATTTCAATCCACGCTCCCTCGCGGGAGCGAC